>FUFK010042186.1_pt1 | contig 11184 bp, 19 predicted proteins | sample 1021851 | NCBI WGS metagenome assembly FUFK01 (sample SAMEA51879418, study PRJEB19060) | metagenome
TACCAAGAGGAGCACTTCTAATGACTAACTATGTAGTAAAAGAAATAACAATCAGTAAACACAAATATCAATTAGAAATATATCCTGTGAGAGAAGGATGTAATGGTAAAGAAGGACCTTACTTTGAGATATTTCCACTTAATTATGACGCCTCTTTGTACGCGTTTAGTAATAAAGACAAGATAAATAAATTAATAAAGAAGGAACATTTGAATGAAGACAATTATATTAGGACCACCAGGAACGGGGAAGACAACGACGCTGTTGAATCTAGTAGACGAGTTCATACAGGACGGCGTTAGACCAAAACAGATAGGTTATTTCTCATTCACAAAGAAAGCTGCAACGGAAGCAGCAACGAGGGCCGCGGATAAGTTTGGCCTGGATATAGAGAATGACTTAGCGTTCTTTAGAACTCTACATTCCTACGCATTTAATCAATTAGGTATGACAAAAGAAAAAATGATGGATGCAAATGANTANAAAGAGTTTGGTGAGAAGTGTGGAATTCCTATTAAGACTNCAAAATTTTCTGAGAGTGATGGCACATTTAATTCTGACAATGAATATCTTACAATAATAAATACTGCAGCTGTAAAAAGAATGGATCTATTGGAGTATTATGATTCTCGTAAAAATATTTTAGATATTGAACGAAGTACTTTATATCTTTTATCCGAAGAGTTAAAGAGATTTAAACAAGAAAAAGGATTGAAAGACTTTAACGATTTGTTAGAAGATTTTATAAACAAAGAAACAATAAATAAATTTGAGGTTTTGTTTATTGATGAGGCCCAGGATTTATCTTTATTGCAGTGGGAGATGGTGCGTAAAATGTGGAGCAGAGCAAACAAAACTTATATTGCAGGTGATGATGATCAAGCAATATTTAAATGGGCTGGTGCAGANGTAGATCATTTCATTGCACTCAAAGNAGAAGTAGATGACATTCAAACTTTAGATCAATCATACAGAATACCTGGTGGACCCATACANGAANTATCACAAAAAATAATTAATCANGTACAAAACAGATTNGACAAAGATTACAAACCAAGAACNGAAGAAGGATTNCTACGAAGATANTCTGATATTACACAAGTAGATATGTCAGAAGGTAANTGGTTGGTATTGTCTTCTGCAAATCATTTTTTAGATTCAGTAAAAGAAGTNTGNGAATTAAAAGGTTGGTATTATTCTTACAAAGGACGTAACTCTATACCATTAAANTTATTNTTAGCTATNAATAANTGGGAGTCTTGGCGTAAAGGTTCTATGTTAAATCACCTGGANATAAAAAANATNTATGAATATNTAGGNACCAATGTNTTAGANGGATTTAGAAAAGGTAAAACATTACACTCTGATGAAAAATATTTAATGAAAGATTGTAGAGCTGAACACGGTTTGATTACAGACAGTGTGTGGTATGAGGCATTTGAAGGACTAGATCCTATTACAGAAAATTACATTCGTAATATGAGGGCGAATGGTGAGATGTTAAATAAGAATCCTCGTATAACAATGTCAACAATACACGGCGCGAAAGGAGGAGAGGCCGACAAAGTTTTATTGATGCAAGACATAACTAATGCAGCACTTGAAACAATGAGCTATGATCCAGATGAATTGCACAGATTATTTTACACTGGAGCGACGAGAGCGAAACGTGAATTGCATGTNTTAGATCCAAGAGATTTTGATCGGGCTTATATATTATGAGTAAAGTATGGGACAAACAGCACGGCGGGAATCACTACCAAAAGTATGTGATACAGCCCAGTAAATTTGTGGTGGAGAATAAGTTGCTATATCCAGAAGGATGCGCTATAAAATATATAATCAGACATCAAGATAAAGGCAAGAAGCAAGACTTGTTGAAGGCCATACATTTTATNGAGATGATAATTGAAAGGGACTATAAGTGAGAAGCACGCAAATACCTCTGTTCACACCAGAGACAGAATGGGTTATGCCAGATGAATTAAAAGATTTACGAGGCGCCAAAGAAATAGCAATCGATTTAGAAACTAATGACCCAGATTTAAAAGAATTAGGNTCTGGTAATGTNGTTGGAAAAGGGCACATTGCTGGCATTGCGGTGGCCGTAGAGGGGTGGTCAGGGTATTTTCCTATACATCATGAGTCTGGAGGAAATATGGACAAAAAATTAGTCTTATCTTGGCTCCAANACATATTTAATCAAGAGGACACTACATTTATATTTCATAATGCCATGTATGATATTTGTTGGTTAAGGTCATCAGGTCTAACCATCAAAGGCAAAATAGTAGATACTATGATAGCAGCGTCTTTAATTGATGAGAATAGATTGTCTTATCAATTAAACACACTGGCAAGACATTATGTAGGTATGGGTAAAGATGAAAGCATTCTTAATGCAGCAGCAAAAGAATATGGACTTAATGCTAAAAAAGATTTGTGGAGATTACCTGCAATGTTTGTTGGACAATATGCTGAACGAGATGCTGAATCTACATTAAAACTTTGGAAAAGATTAGAAACAGAATTATATCAAGAAGAGTTATGGGATATATTTAATCTTGAAACAAAATTATTTCCTTGTTTGGTTAAAATGAGATTTAAAGGAGTACGTGTAGATTTAGAAAAAGCAGAATTAATTAAAAAAAATTTAATAAATCGAGAACAAAAATTAATCAATAAAATCAAAGCTTTAACAGGAGTTGATGTAGAAATCATGGCAGCTCGTAGTATTGCAAAAGCATTTGANAAATTAAANCTTCCATATGACAGNACNGAAAAAAGTAAAGAACCAAGTTTTACAAAAAACTTTTTACAAAACCATCCACATGAATTACCAAAAGCAATTGCTGAAGCAAGAGAAATAAATAAAGCACACAGCACATTTATAGATTCAATAACTAAACATGAAGTTAATGGTAGAATACACGCTGACATAAATCAAATACGATCTGATTCAGGTGGGACTGTGACTGGTAGGTTTTCAATGAGCAATCCAAATTTACAACAAATTCCTGCAAGACATCCAGAACTTGGACCAATGATTAGATCTATATTTATTCCGGAAGAAAATACAAAGTGGGGTTCTTTTGATTATTCACAACAAGAACCAAGAATTTTAGTTCACTATGCAAAACTACAAAACTTAACTGGTGTAGATGAAATTGTAGATGCATATAATCAAGGCGATGCAGACTTTCACCAGGTTGTTGCAGACATGGCAGGTATAGAACGTAAGCAAGCTAAAACAATTAATCTTGGTTTAATGTATGGTATGGGTAAAAATAAATTAATGGCAGAACTAGGTTTGATGAAAGAATCTGCAGAAAAATTAATTAGACAGTATCATTCTAAAGCGCCTTTTGTAAAACAATTAATGGATAATGTTTCTCGTAAAGCAAATGATCGTGGTAAGATTAGAACTTTATTAGGCAGAGCGTGTCATTTTGATTTATGGCAGCCAGTACAATTTGGTGTGTTTAAACCATTACCATTAGAACAAGCGCGAAAAGAATATGATGAGCCTTTGAAACGTGCATTTACATACAAAGCTTTAAATAAATTAATACAAGGATCTGCGGCAGACATGACTAAAAAAAGTATGGTTGCATTGTATGAAAATGGTATAATACCACATATACAAATTCACGATGAAGTGGATATTTCTGTTGAGTCTTCAGAAAAAGCGGAACAAATTATAAGCATAATGGAGTCAGCAGTAGAATTAAAAGTTCCAAACAAAGTGGATTATGAACAAGGAGAAAATTGGGGCGATATTAAGTAATGGCTTTATTGAATGCAGATATCCCACCAATTTATTGTCAAGTAAGGAAGGAGTATCTTTATGATTTTAAAAAACATCATGGAGAAAGTGAAGAATGTGTGGTCTTCGGGCTTACATCTATGGCAGGAGCTGCAACGTTATTTCACATTATGTTACCAAATGGTGCAGTCTTTTTTAGGTTGCCTATCTCAGCGTTTTTCCAAAAATCGTATGACCGTGCCGATGTGCCCGATATGTCAGTTGACACGCTTCAACTGTGGAACAGTTTCAGTTATTATCCTAGCGTGCATATGTTTAATTATTTAACATCACAACGCGGTAAATATTTCGGAAAAGATAAAAAATTATATTATGGTGAATATTTATTTACCATTGATTGGTGTCATCCAGAGAGTAACATTTTGGACACTGAACACAGTGAAATTCCTCATGAGCATAAGTGTGGACATGTTATGGCTCTTGATAATGGTAATTATTCAATTCAACCTAATAATCGTATTCTTTGGAATATTAGTAATTTTACCACTAGCGACGACGTACCAGACTATAAGGTACAAACTACAGAATGGAATGTTGAAAATAAAGGTTGGATTACAGAAGATACTGACAAAATGTTCTACAAAATAGAAGACAAATAGTGTAAACTACTTGGCTATGACAATAGAGGTAGCCAGGAATGAATTATTATTTTACAGGAATATTAATTATATTATTTGTTCTGATGGCTCTCTTTATGGAACCAGGATATATACCTAGATGAGCAATAAACCATTACAAATCGGAGAAGAGGCGAAGGTGCAAATGCCTATGAAAACGGTCGCTAGTTTGATCGTTATTGTGGCACTCGGCACAATGGGCTATTTTCAAATTATAGAACGTCTAAATGTTGCAGACACCAGACTTCAATTAATGGAAAAGGACCTGGAAGAGAACACAGAGTTTAGAATAAAATGGCCACGGGGACAGTTAGGCTCATTACCAGCAGACTCAGAACAGTTTATGATGATTGAAGATTTATATAAGACCACAGATAAATTAAATACACACATAGAATCTATGGCACTAAACAAAGTTAATATAGAATTTTTACGTAAACAAATGGATAAAGTTTTAGTTGATATTGAAAAATTAAAAGATGCCAACAGAGATCTTGGCTACAAGAATGGTAGTTCACAATGATAAATCTTTTTTTCATAGGAATTGTATTTACAATTGTGATGTTATCTATTTTAATATTAGCGAGGAAGTATGATTGAAGTTGTAGTGGCCCTTCTTATGTTTTACAACGGAGAGATCAAGGAGCACTTGGTGCAAAAAAATATGGCNNNNTGCCTTCGCGGNAAACGTGAAGCGGAGAGACAGTACAGTGAATCTGTATCTTATAAATGCTATAAGGGTAAAGCAAAGATAGAATTATATCAAGGCAGAAAATATATCAAAGCTTTAATATTGGAATGAGATTGACTGCTGAGATTGTAAATGGAAAATGTCCTACATGTAATGAGTTTACTATGTTGGTTGGATTAACAAAACAATTTTATAGATGTATGAATTGTGGTGCTGACTTAGAACAACATGTTAATGGTAAAATAAGTTATCTTCCTGCTGTTGTTGCACCCGAAGGAGCGACTCCATTTGTTAAAGAATGGAGAGATGACGATGGCTAAAAAATTTAAAGATTTTATAGCACACGAACCCATTCATCACAAAACATCGATTGGAAGATTTCCCAGTCTTTGTAAAATGAACAAAAGAAAACGAAAAAATTTTAAAAAATATCGTGGCCAAGGACGNTAATGAAAACATTTACATTAATATTATATATNTGCTCTGCAGCAGCNAATACTTGTATCGAGCCCTACAAATGGCCTGATCTTTTTNACAGTTCTTATGAATGNATGTTGAGNGGATATGANGANTCNTATAAAAAAATTGAACNGATGGGTCCTAAAAGTGTAAACGAATATAACGTTTACATTAAATTNGATTGTCTAGAAATGGACATAATTGTTCCAAANAANAAACCTGTAGTTGAATTAGACACATAACTGTCTGNNCGTCCCAAGAAAGGGACGAACAAACAAAAGGTGTGAGAAGAGACAATCACAATATATTAAAAAAATAATACTTGCAAGACTTGTTTTTGTATTGTAAATTCCCATATATGAGAAGACAAAATATAAGAAAGGAAACAAATGGCAGATCCAAATAAATATAAATCTCTATCAGTGCAAAAAGAAGACTGGGAGAAATTAGGTCAGTTAGCCACTAAAACTAATAGAACAAGATCTAAAATGATCGGAAGATTGATTAGATTTTTTTTAGATAACAAAGGTGTAAAAGCAAATGGAAAAGATAAAAGTAGCAAATCATAAATACATTTGTCCAAAATGTAAAGGCAATGGATATAACAAAGTTTATGATATGATTGTCCAGTGTGATGAATGTAAATCACAAGGTGAATTAGATTTAGAGGAACCAACACTAGAACAATTAGATGAGTTGGCCGCGAAAGCGAGGCTACAGTGAAGAATCCTGTAGCCAAAGACCTTAGAACACCGAAGTACAAACCAAGAAAAATAGAAAGTAAAAAAAAATATAAACGTAAAAAGAAAATCGCTGGTTATTACTACGACTACGATGGCAAAGAACAAATTTTATATGAGGATGAAAGATGATACCAGAGACAGACAGAGCGTATATCGCCGGACTATTTGATGGTGAAGGTTGTGTATCTTACAAACAATACAATCGTAAAAGAACAAATAACAAAAAAGCATATCCAACGTGGCAGATAAGACTCGAGATAGCAATGACTGATAAATCTGTGTTGGTGTGGTTGAATGAAATTTTAGGGGTAGGAACTGTGGGTGAGAAAAGATATAAAACAAAATACACTGCAGGTTGGAAGAAACAATGGCGTTGGCGGTGTAGTCACCGAGACGCATTTTATGTTTGTTGTTTAATCTGGCCCTGGAGTCACGTCAAGTTACCCCAAATACAAAAAATTATACAACATTATTCTGAACGTAAACTTACTATTATGAATGACAAAGTAGTAGATTTACAAGAATATAAACAATTGATGAGTCTAGAATAATTATGGGTGGTAAAGCTTTAGGATATAATATTAAATACATAACTCGTCCGGGTTATAGTACTAAAAAACCTTATTACGAAGTATCACCAGGAGTGTGGGTCCCACGAGGAGAAGTGCCCGAAGTTTTAGAATACAGAAAAAGAACTCGTCATTTAAAAAATGAACAACAAATTAAATATATGAACACAGAACACGGATATATGCGCGCTATGTTTAGTTCATCTAGAAAACATGCTAGATATAAAAATTTATCTTTTGAATTTACGTGGGAAGAGTGGTGGCAACATTGGTTAAACCAGAAAAAAAAATGGGGATTGGTATGTCCTTACACAAGAGTTAAAATGACAATGATCAAAGGACTTAAAAAAAAGACAAGAACAAATGTGTCAGCTGATCGTATTAATGTAAAACATGGGTACACTCCTGTTAATACAATTTTTTGTACGTGGGATGCTAACGATAAAAAAGGAGCAATTAGTATTGATATGTGTCAAGCCATATTAGATTTATATGATGAGTCTATTCAAGAAAATTTTGTTAATAAATATAAAGTAAAAAAGATGGGTTACAAAGAACAACACGAAAGGAAACAATGAAAAAAGTAGAAGCAGATGCAATGTGGGATGAAAACAAAATAACTGAAGAAACTGCAGCCTTTTTTAGCAAAAGAGGTTTAAATGATTTAGTTGATGGTAGAATCCCTTATCAAAATAGAGGAGCTAATCTTATAATGATAGATAAAGAAAGAGGAAAACTTAAAAAAAATGTTTTTGCTCACAAAGGAGAAGAGGGTATTACCTTTAAAATTTTTAAAGATAAATACACTGAAGAGCCTGAAGGAGATGGAGATATTTATGGTCCTTTAGAATATGAAAGGTGTAATACACCCGATAAAATGTTAGGCCAGATTAGATATTTAACTGGCTTTGATTGGTGCACTGCTGAAATAATTGATCAATTCATTCACATGGTAGAGGCCGTTCATGTAGGTTTAACCGGCGAAGTATTATACCGAAGTGAAGGTAGGTAGATGAAAAAAAATAATTGTTATAAATACCCGAAGACTCAACGTGAGAAGATAGAAGGTAAACGTCACTACGTCTTTGATAAAGAGAAGTTACCCAGCGTAACTACTATATTAGATATCACTCAACCAGCCGAGAAGCGCGAAGCGTTGGCAGCGTGGCGAGCTTCGAAGGGAGAGGAGGAAGCGACGCGGATCGTGGATGAATCGGCGGCTAGAGGCACAGCGATGCACAAGATTCTTGAAATGTACATATTAGAACAAGGTTATCTAGATGAAACATCAGTTGGTAAACAAGCACACAACATGGCATTGCAAGTTATTCAAGGTGGTTTATCAAATGTTACAGAATATTACGGCACAGAATGTACTTTATACTACCCAGGTCTATATGCAGGTCAAACAGATTTAGTGGGTGTACATAAAGGAGCTGATGCCATTATAGACTTCAAGCAAACTAACAAACCCAAGAAGAGAGAATGGATTGAAGATTATTGTCTGCAGTTAGCTGCATATGCTATGGCGCATAACATCTTATTCAATACCAAAATAACCAAGGGTGTGATTATGATGTGTAGCAAAGATAATTATTACCAAGAGTTTGTAATTGAAGGCAAAGAGTTTCAATCATATAAACATAACTTTTTAAGGAGGGTGGATGAATATTATAAGTCAAGATCAAAAGAGATTGGATAATATAGCTAAAGCTTATTGGAGTACATCTGGTGAAATAAGAGAGATGTGGGGCCGTAAGTGGTATGAATTAATTAAAAAAATAGGAAGGAAATTAGATGAGAGTCAGAGACTTACAACAAATACTAGGTAAATTTACNTTAAANGAAAAAGGTACAATAATATCTGATTGTCCTATCTATATTGAAACTATGGATGGACACTTAGAAGCTGTTAGAAAAATAGAATTACAAGAGAGTAGATTAATCAACTCACCAGAACCAGCACGTTTAGTTTTAAAACCTGAAAAACTGGAGAGATTTAGATCACCTACATTTAAACAGTCATGACAAAATCCCTTGGGAGTGGGGTGGAAGCGAGAGTGGAAGCCCCATGCATATAGAGCTAGTAAAATATCCTGACGTATTTTTACGTAGTGAGTCTTATCCAGTTAAGTTTCCTTTGGATGATAAAACCAAAAGACTTATTCTTTGGATGACTCGGGCTATGTATCANCATCATGGTATTGGACTAGCTGCTATNCAGGTNGGATATCAATTAAGAATGTTTGTTATGGATTGTTCACGCAGTAGAGAAAATGATAAAGTATATATTAATCCTGAAATTGTAGAGAAATCTATTGAAACATTACGTGATATGGAGGGTTGTTTATCAGCTCCAGGCAAACAAGGAGATGTTAAAAGGCACCTTAGAATTATTCTAAAGTATCAGGATGAAGAAGGAAAGGAGGAGAAAAAAACATTTTACAATCTAGAGGCCAGATGCATACAGCATGAAATGGATCACCTAGAAGGTAAATTGTGTATAGATTATGAAAAAGGTGACTATAGTAGGGAAAAACATAAGTCCCAAACAATGGTCGAATCTGATTTTAGAGTTAAATCTGATTCGTAAACAATGGAAACCGTACGCCAACATAGAATTGCAGGGCGCTGGGGTTAAAAAAATAATAAATTATGGCACAAATACGTCAAGCACTAATTTTAACAAGAAAATGGAATTTTAGCTGTGCCAATGTATAGTGGAATTCTAGGGCAAATTTTTTTTTCTGTGATCAAAAAAAACCTCTGGCACAGTTGGCACAGGGTAAAATCGAGCTATTATTGTTGGTATTCCTTGCTAATAGGTGTGCCAAGGGTGTTGGCACAGCATGGCACAGTTCCCTACTCGGCGCGCGCGACCTTTTTTGTTTTTTTGAAAACTTTTTTGCCCAAAAATTTCCCTATACAGTATAAGATAGAATATGAGACGTCCTAAAAAATCTAAATACAAATCTGTTGTTATTAACAAGAAGAGGTATTACTATTACAAAATTACTTGGATCGATCCGACTGGTGATTCCGGGCACGCAACTGCACATGACTCACTTGGTTTGATTCCTTCCACTATGATAACTCATGCGTATGTATTTTTTAAAAACAAAAAATACCTTTGGACTTTTGCATCTTATGAAGAGAATGATGAGTTATTTTCTGACAGAAATGTGTTTCCGTTAGGATGTGTAATTAAAATGGAGAAAATAAGTGAGCGATAAAAAATTTAATCCTACATTGACAAAGAATATGCCTAATGTAAAATGGAACTTATTACCACCAGTGCGTGGTCCTAACCCACAAGGAGTAAATTATGGGACTAATAAAAAAAATAGCAATAAAATATCACGAGTTATATTGCAGAGCAAACGAAGCGACTAATCGGATTCAGGGTCTTGTTTTAATTCTGATTCTTCTGACTCTTCTTTTGGGGTAACATCCTTTATATCTTCGTCGTACATACTATCTAGTTTAGCCTGAAGCTCTTCTGGAGATAGGGATTCTATATCCATATTTGCGTTGACGTTTACTCTCTTCTCAACATACAGGCCACCTACTTTACCTCTGGCTATTTCCATATTACCTGCAGCAGAAAAGGCACCTTTTTTTCTAGCCTCATCTCTAATTTTAGATAACTCCATTAAATGTTTTTGAAAGTTAATTCCATACTTTTCCATAGCTTCGTTTCTTAACTCTCCTATATACTTAGCTACGAGTGGATATATTTTTGGGTTTTTTAATTCGGATGCAGCTTGTCTTGGTCTTGTTCTGTATCCTGCTTCAAAGGCACACTCTGCTGGACTTTTACGTCCTGCTTCGTACACCAAAGACTCAGCGAATTTACGCTGTCTGTCTGTTAATGTTGGTTGTTTTGGCATGTTTGACTTTTAACACCCGTACGATTATAAGTCAATAAGGCTGTACGACTAATAAATAATTCGATGAAAAATGAATCTAAATTCTGGAAGTTGTTAAAGAAAAATACACCTAAAATCCAGTGGACTAGGCTAGAATCTTGGGCATCCTTTGGTGTGCCTGACCTACTTGGTTATCATGATTCATGCGGATTTTTTATGGTTGAGCTTAAAGTAGTTAAGTCTAATAAAATACACTTCTCACCTCATCAAAAGTTGTTTCATCTTACACGACCAAAACGGAACTTTATCCTAGTACAGCAGCCTTCCCTTAACCTCGTAAAACTTTACGAGAGTAAGTCGATCCCCGGTCTGCTTGTAGACCACCGCGAAACACCTTCCCTCGCAATCAA
>FUFK010077887.1_pt1 | contig 11183 bp, 10 predicted proteins | sample 1021851 | NCBI WGS metagenome assembly FUFK01 (sample SAMEA51879418, study PRJEB19060) | metagenome
AATAATTATTCGTAGGGTTGGTCAATAATTTAATGATAAACATACTATTATTATTGTAATCAAATTTAATTTTATGTTATTAATGATTAGGTAATCTGATGACTGCTAAAACTAAAGATAAAAAATCAAATTCAAACATAATTAATTTTAATAATTTTAAGAAAAAAAATAAAAAAATTATATCTACAATCGCTGCTATAATTGCTGTAAACGTGGAACACTCTGAAGATACTTCACCTGAAGATGTGTTAATTGATAGTATTGAATTTAACAAAAATATTGAACTTGTTGCTTTTGAAGATGCATTGGAAGACTTGATTGATAATTCTCAAATTGATAATTCTAAAAACTCNAAAAATTTTGTAAATGATGCTTAAATAATTTTTACTGGTAAATTTTTTTTCCANTTTTGATTATTCTCGTTATCAAATCCATNNTATANATTAAAACAATGTTCAAAACCAAATTCANTTGCAAATTTTGCTGCCATAAGTGATCTTGAACCAGATCTACATATAAAAAATAGACTATCTTTTTGATTAAANCTANTTAANAGAAATTTTTTATATTGTTCAAAAAAAGTTTGATCTANANCTGGTCCCCAATTTATTAAATNAGNTTCTTTATTTATTGATGATAAATCTGGTATTCCTGTAGTTTTCCATTCNANATCTGATCGAGTATCAATTAAATNAGAATCAACNTTTTNNGATAANAAATCAAAAGCGTCTNTCGCTTTAATATNAATAGGNTTCAAAGTATTAATTTAATTTATTTAGATANTTTCCAAATATATGGAGTAATTATCCCAGCTAAAAGCAATTTATAAAAATCACCCAATAAAAAAGGATAAANACCTTTNAACAANGCAAAATTAAACCCTTTTAAAATTGCTAATTGAAAAACTCCTAAACTATAAATTACTAACATGCCTATCAACATTGAAATTATTGATAATGAAACCTTTTTTCCCCAACCACGATCAGCTAAATGTCCTACTATAAAAGCACTTACAAAGAAACCCAAAATAAATCCTCCAGTCGGACCCATTAAATACATAAGGCCTCCTCCAAANGCAAANACTGGNANTCCAATAATACCTTTAAANATATATAAACCAACTGTAAGAGTTGCTAGTTTTCCTCCAAATAACATTGCTATCATCAATACGGCCAAAGGTTGCAAAGTCATTGGAACAGGATAAAGAGGAACTTTAATTTTTGCNGATGCTATTAATAACAAACTACCTAAAAAAACAGTAATTATTGAAAAGAGTATTTTTATATTCTTGTTTTCAGTATTCTTGCCTATAAGGTTTCCAACCCAAGTTTCAGTATTCATAGCATTTGTTTGATTTAACATTTATAAACAGCCTTGTTTGTATTTATTGTTTAATGATAATATCAATATAATATAACAAAATAATAAATGAAAATAAAATATGAATAATTTAGATGATATTATCACACCAACTTTTAACTGGTTAAAAGAAAAAAATAAAGTTGCAATTGCAACTGTTATTTCTACATGGGGGAGTGCTCCTAGACAAGTTGGTGGTCAAATGGCTATTAACGAGACCGGTGAAATTATAGGTTCTGTATCTGGAGGATGTGTAGAAAACTCTGTAATAACAGAAGCTCTTGATTCATTAAAAGATAAAAAACATAGAATCAAAGATTATGGGATTACAAATGATTTGGCATGGGAAGTTGGATTAGCATGCGGAGGTAATTTAAAAATATTAATAAACCCATTAGAAGATAATGACAAAATTATTTTCAAAACAAAAAACATGATGCAAAAAAGAGAAAGAGTTATAATTAAAGCAGATTGCAAAACTGGAAAAAGAGAAATTATTTCAAAATTAGATCAAGAACAAAATAAAACTAGTTACTTAGATTATAACGAGAATATTTTTTATCATATAATCGACCCAAAACCTCGTCTTTTTATTATTGGAGGAGTTCATCTATCACAAGCACTTTCTTCATTAGCAAATATATGTGAATATGAAGTGATAATAATTGATCCAAGAGAATATTTTGCAAATAAAAAAAGATTCCCAAATGATTTAATTATTAACGAATGGCCAGATGTTGCATTAGAAAACTACAGTTTTAATTTTTCTGACAATATAGTTACACTGACCCATGATCCTAAAATAGATGATCTTGCATTAAAAATAGCTTTAAATTCTACAGCTGGTTATATTGGTTCCCTTGGAAGCAGAAAAACTCATGCTAGTAGAATTGAGAGACTTAAAGGTGAAGGTTATAGTTTAGAGGACATTAATAAAATTCATGCGCCAATTGGATTAAATATTTCATCTAAAACACCACAAGAAATTGCCCTTTCTATTATGGCTGAAATTACACAAGTAAGAAGAAGTTTTTGAAAAATAATAAGATCATAAAAGTTGTTTTAGCTGCTGGATTAAGCAAAAGATATGGATTTAAAAATAAAATCTTAGAAAAAATTAATGGAAAAACTCTTATTGAAACTATTTTAGATCGACTAATTCAAATTGATTCAAATAAAAATAANATAGTAGTAATTGGTGGAAATAATTATAATTCTTTAAAAAAAACATTGAATAAATATGATGTAAAACTTTTTTACAACAAAAATTATAAAAATGGTTTAGGGAGTTCAGTATCATTTATTTTAAAAAAAAAAATAAGTAAAAATGGCATAATGTTTATTCCAGGAGATATGCCTTTAATTTCTATAAAAGATTTTAAAAAACTAATTAATACTTTTTTTCAAAAACAAAATAAAATCATCTCCCCATGTTACAAAGAGAAAATTGGTAATCCTTTAATAATTCCAAAGATCTATTTTAATTTGTTAAAAAACCTAAAAAAAGATGAAGGTGCTAGAAAAGTTTTACCATCTAAAGATTTTATTCACGTGCCATGTGGCTATGGTACTATTTTTGACATAGATACAAAATATGAGTTGTTAAAAGCAAAACTATTAAATAAAAAATTAAATTATTAAATTTAATTACTTTTTTGATATCTCAAGGCTATCATTAANAATGGAGGGATCATAAAAAAAGTNAGTAATGTTGACATTGTTAAACCTCCAAAAATAACCGCGCCAATACCTCTATAAAGCTCAGAACCAGCTCCTGGAAAAAGAAGTAATGGCGTTAAGCCNAACAAACTAGTTAGTGTAGACATAAATATAGGTCTAATTCTATTCTTAGTAGATTCTATTATACAATTTTTAAGTGTTAAGTTTTCATGTTTTTTATGCCAAACGGTTTGCTCCACCATTAAAATTGAATTATTAACAACTACGCCTGTTAATATTATGAAGCCTAGCATAGTTAACATGTCTAAAGGTTGTTTAATAAACAAGTTTATAATAATTAATGCCATAATTCCACCTACTGCTGCAGAAGGAACAATAACTAAAACTATTAAGGGTAGTGTAAATGATTTCATTAAAATTGTTAAAAGAATAAATATTACAAAAATTGCAATTAAGACATTTTGCTGCATACTATTCCATGTTCTTTCTAATTCACTTGCAGCTCCAGATATATTTACAAATACACCTTTAGGAAGTTTATCATTTAAGGGCTTAATTAATTTATCATTTAAAACTTTAATTGATTCCTCTAATGAAATGTCTTCATTAGGTCTTAATTGTATAGACAAAACTCTTTTACCTGAAAGGCGTTTTATTTGATTAGGAAGACCTACTATTTCTAAATCAGCAACCTGAGACAGCGTTATATTTTCTCCACTATTTGTTACAAAAGAAAAATTCTCTAAATCGTCAATTTTATTAAAGTTTCTTTTGCTAGATAACAATGTCATATCAATTAATCTTCCTTCAAAAGGAACTTCAGAAACTCTTAAACCATCATTGTAAACATCCAAAACAGTTGCAAATTCTCTAGCTGAAATACCATACTCTGACAATTTCAAGTTATTTGGCTTTATTATCACCTGAGGAACACCATTATTTAAAGTTGGTATGGAACGCACCTGATGACCATCTGATGGAGGAAATTCCTTTCTAATAACTCTAAATAAATTTTGTGCAACTGGTTTTATCTGTTTTAGTGAAGGTCCTGTAATATTAACTCTTATTGATCGAGACCCTCCAACAGATCTTCCAAAAAGTGATGCTTGTTGAGCAAATGCCCTTGCACCAGGTTGAGCTCTAACAGGATTAGTTAAAATTGGTAAAATTTCTTTTACTCGTTTAGCATTTTCGGTCGTAGCACCAGCAAAAGCACCTCCTGAATATGCCACAAAAAAGAACCTGGATATTTTTGGCTTTTCACCTTCAACATCAGTTTTCTTTTCCCACAATGGTTGAGCTGATTTTTCCATTGCTCGTGCAATTTCTAATGTAGCCTCTTTATTATACCCTGGAGGAACAATAATTCTTGCAAATACAAAGTTTCTGTTTCCATCTGGTAAATAATCCAAAGGAGGGATAAATGAAAAAACAAAAATAAACGATATTAAAATNATGCTAAATATTACNGTTAAACCTCTTTTTGATGTTTCAAGGGACCATTCAATATACTTTAATATCCATGTTTTAAAATTATTAGCTAAGTTGTCAATAACAGGTATCTTAAATATTTTGTCTTGATTAAGTTTATTTCTTCTTAATGAAATATTAGCCATTGTAGGTATTANCGTTAATGATACTAAAACAGANATAANTACAGAAACAGATATGGCAACAGCAATATCTCGAAATAATTGTCCAACAGGAAGATCAACCATTAAGACNGGTATAAAAACAACAACAGTGGTTAACGCAGAACCTAAAATAGGTTTCCATACTTGCAATGCACCATTTAATGACGCTTTTTCTGAATTTAAACCAGATTGATTGAGTCTATATATGTTTTCTTGNCTAACAATAGAAGCGTCAACAACCATACCAACAGCAAAAGCTAAACCTGCTANAGAAATAACATTTATTGAAAGNCCTAAAGAAGAAATCATTACAAACGTTCCGACAACTGAAACTGGAATAGCAAACATAATTATAAGTGTAGGTCTAAAATTTCTTAAGAAAATCATCAAAACACAAATAGCTAGAATTCCTCCAATGATTATGTTTTGTTGAACTAAATCTATTGCATTGTTAATGTAAACGGTTTCATCATATACATTATACAATTCTAAACCTTTATTGTTTAAGTTTGTCTTGTTTAAACTTTCTATTTCCTTATTTAATAATTCCATAGTTTTGACAACATTCGCCCCTGGTTCTCTTAAAACCGCAAAGGTTATTGCATCTTCACCATTAATTCTTCTAAANCTAGTTGGATNTTTGTAAGAAATAAAAATATTAGCAACATCACCTAATTTCACTGAAGTACTGCTAGTGCTAGATGAATTATCAGTTTTTATAATTATATTTTGAGCACTTTCAGGAGTATAAGCAATTGATTCAGCTCTAAGAGTATATGTTCTTTTACCCTCAATTAATTCTCCTGCCGTTAGTTGGGCAGAGCTATTTTTAAGAGAATTAACCAAACTATTGATATTAATGCCAAAATTAGCAAGCTTTTGCATATCTACACTAATTTTTAATTCTTTTTTACTACCTCCTCTAAATGTAACTTCAGAAACACCTTCAATTCTTGATAAATTTTCTATTATTTCAAATTCAACTAAATCACCTAAAGTGGTCATTTCACCAACTTTAGAGTCTTTTGTTTTGATTAAAACTAATCTTGATATAGGGCTATCTTCTGAATTAGATGTCCTAACTACAGGTTTTGAAGCTTCTTCTGGAAGTCCATTAATTGTTGAAATTCTGTTCAACAATTTAATTGTAGCATTATCTATATTTTCTCCAATGTTATACGTTAANGTAACTCTACCTGAACCGTATCTACTATCTGATTCTATTTTTTCAACACCTGATAAAGAACTTATTGATCTTTCTAATCTTGTAATTATTTCTCTTTCAACATCATCGGGTGAAGCACCAGGCCAAGATACACGAACTTGAAGAATAGGTTTATCTATGTCTGGAGTCATTTGTATTGGAATTTTTTTAAGAGCAACAATACCAAAGACTACGGTTAACATAACCAGTGCTAAAATAGCTACAGGGTTAAGTATNCAAAGCCTTATAAAGTTTTTCATTTTTTGTTTTTCTTAATTTTTACAGATTGATTCGGTCTAATATTTTCATTACCTTTGATAACAACTAAATCNCCCTCATTTACTCCAGATTTTATTTCAATTTGATCTTTAAATGATTGTCCAAGAGTAACCGTTTTTCTTTTAACTTTATTTTTCTCAACTATGTAAACTAATTTTTCAATCCCATCTGCAATTAAGCCATCTTTAGGTATAATTAATCTAGATTTACCATCATTTATCGGAACTCTTAATTCAATTCNTTTGTTTGGAAAATTAAATTCTANTGGAAGAGATTTTGGTAATTTAATTTTNAANAATCTAGATCCNGTTTTTATATTTTCTGATGCAATTATAGCTCTTATTTTAGAATTTAAAATTTTACCATCAATTATAATTTGTACAGGAAACTCTGGTTTTAACTTTGAGGCTAAATCAGATCTTAAAGATGTCTCTATTTCATTATTTGTAGGATCTAAAATTGAACCAATATTTACTCCTTTGTTTAAAACAGAACCCAATTTAACATCAAATTTAATAAGATTACCATTTATAGGTGATTTAATTACAGTATTATTTAAATCATCTTTACTTGACAAAAGGAGATAAGATAATCTTTTTAAATCAAATTCAACTTTTGAAATCTGTTTATTCAAATTTATTTTCTTAATTCTCAAATCATCAAATAAATCATTCGAAATGACTTTATTTTCTTTTAAATTTAAGAATCTTTTTAGTTTATCATTAATAATAGATAATTCTTCATTTAAGAATTTTAGATTATCTTTGCTGTATAAAATTTCAGTTTCATATCTAGCAATTAACCTTTTTATATTTTTGTTCTCCAACTCAATTAGTTTCTGACCTTTTACAACTTCAGCGCCTTCTAGTACGTGTATTTTTTTTACCTCTTCATTGATTTTTGAAATAATTGAATACGGTTCTAAAGAAATAATTCTTCCATAAGATGGTATCAAACTGTATAATTTGGTCTTTTTAGCTTCGATAACTTCAACAGGCACAGCTCTACTGCCCCAACTTTTTTTTGATTGTTTTTGTTGAGCATATACTTCAATTTGTGCACTAACTAATAGTAAAACAAATAAAATAATCTTCATAAATAGTAGATATGTAAGTTAAACTTGTGGACCAAATTTTACTAAATTTTTGCCATTTTCGCTATCACAAAATTGATTAAAATTGGCAATAAATAATTTTGCTAATTCTGTAGCTTTATTTTCCCAGGCTATATTTGAATCCCAACTTTTTCTAGGATCAAATATCTCAGAATCAATATTATTTAATTGCGTTGGAACTTCTAAATTAAAAATTGGAATATTAGTTGTCGGTACATTATCAATTTTGTCATTTAAAATGTTATCAATTATTGATCGAGTATTTTTTAAAGAAATTCTCTCACCTCTACCATTCCAACCAGTATTAACAAGATAAGCTTTGGAATTATTCATTTTCATTCTTTTTGATAGTACTTCAGCATATTTAGTTGGATGTAAAGTTAAAAAAGCAGCTCCAAAACAAGCAGAAAAAGTTGGAGNTGGTTTATCTACACCTCTTTCAGTACCAGCTAATTTTGCTGTAAAGCCCGATAAGAAATGATATTGAGCTTCTTCATTACTCAATATAGATACAGCTGGCAAAACGCCAAAAGCATCTGCGGTTAAGAAAATAACTTTATTAGCGTGACCACCTTTTGAAATTGGTTGAACAATATTATCTATATGATAAATCGGATAGGATACTCTTGTATTTTCAGTCAGAGATATATCATCATAGTCTACTTTACCATTATCATCGACAATTACATTTTCTAAAAGAGCATCTTTTTTTATGGCTTTAAAAATATCAGGTTCTTTCTTAGGATCTAAATTAACTGTTTTAGCATAACAGCCCCCTTCAAAATTAAATATCCCATCATCATCCCAACCATGTTCATCATCGCCAATTAAACTTCTTTTAGGGTCTGTAGATAACGTTGTTTTTCCAGTTCCAGACAATCCAAAAAATAATGCAACTGTATCGTCGTTAATACCTTTATTCGCAGAACAATGCATTGAAGCTATACCTTTTTGAGGTAACAAATAATTCATAACGGCAAACATACCCTTTTTCATCTCACCTCCATACCAAGTACCNCCGATAAGTTGTATCNTTTCAGTTAGGTTGAAGGCTATAAATGTTTCAGAATTCATATTATGTTTNTTATATTCTTTGTTACTAGTCTTAGATCCATTAATTACATGGAAATCTGGAACAAAATTCTTAAGTTCTTCNTCAGAAGGTCTAATAAACATATTTTTTACAAAATGAGCTTGCCAAGCTACTTCCATNACAAATCTAACTTTTAAGCATGTGTCTTTGTTAGCTCCACAAAACGCATCAATTATATATAATTTTTTATTTGATAATTGTTTTGTTACATTAAGTTTTAAATCTTCCCAAACTTCTTGTGAAATTGGTTTATTATCATTTTTTCTATCACTTGAAGTCCACCAAAAATTATCTTCTGTGGTTTTATCTTTAACTATATATTTATCNTTAGGAGATCTNCCAGTATAGATACCAGTTTTAACATTCAATGCTCCATATTCTGTTTTTTGAGATTTTTCGTAACCAGTTAATTCNGAAAGTAATTCCTCTTCATATAATTTATCAAATGAAGGATTATAAATTATTTCAAGAGGGTCGGTTATACCTATTTTTTTGAGTTGATCAGAAATCATTCTTTGTATTTGTAACAATGTGTAACAGATTAAAAAAAAATAATTTAACAACTATTTATTTATTGCCAAGAAAAAAATTAAAAAATTTCTACTTTTTTATGTTTATTTTAAATTAATTAATTAAATTAGTTAAATGAAGAAGATTTTAATAATCGGAAATAGTTTATCTGCGTGGTCTGTTGCTAGTGCATTTACAAATAAAAAAGTTAATATTACAATAATTGGAAATAAGAATAATACATTTGGAGCACAACAATTATCTCCTAACGGTTTCAGAGCCCTAAAAAAATTAATTCAAAATGATGATGTCAAAAACATTGTTTATGAAATAATTAAGTTTCAAATAAATAGTTATAATAATAATGAAACTAGAATGCTGAAAAATTTTTATTTTAATGAATTTGATTTAAAATATTTTTCTGTAAGCAGAGAAATGCTAATTAATTTTTTGATTAAAAATGTAAAAAACAACATTCAAATAAATGAAATAAACAAATCCTGTGTTGGCATTATTCAAAGAGAACCAGGAAAGCTTGAAGTTTTGATGGATAATAANGAATTTATATCAGCTGACATAATAATTGGTTGCGATGGTGTTAATGGTATTACAAGAAAATATGTATGTGGCACTACTAACATAGTCAAAAAACAAGTTTTTCGAGGAACATCAAATGATGGAAAACAATTATTATTAAAACAAAAAACACTTGAATTAAGTTTTTCAAATTATGGACATTTTATTTCTTATCCGTTTATTAACAATAACAAAACATGTATTAATTATGTTTTTATCCCTAATAAACTTTTTCAAAACTCAAATGAGATATTGGATAAACTAAAAAACATTTCAAAATTTTCGCCAATAGATTGGAATGAAGGTCATTATTATTTTTATGAAGATGAAATTCAAACAATTCATAAAAATAATGTTTTGCTATTTGGAGACGCTGGATTTTCTTTTGAACCCCATTTAGCTCAAGTAGGTAATAATATAATTGAAGATGCAAATTATCTAAAATTCTTAGTAGAAAATACTAATTCATATGATGAAATTTTTGAAAATTTTTGCAGAGATACTTTTAAAAAGAAGAGTGAGCTAAAATCTATCTCAAATATAGTTGGAATATCTTTTGGAATGAATAGCTTTACAAAAATAAGAGATAGTTTAGTTTCTAATTTTTCAGATAAACTAATGTCTGATTTTTTAAAAAAAGTTTGGTATGATTAGTAAAAGTTTTTTANTTATGATATTTACTCTTTTTATGAGTATTTCTTTTTCTGCAAAGTCTGATTTTTTTGATTTAAATTTTGAAGGTATTGATGGAAACATTATTTCGTTAAAAGATTTTAAAAATAAACCAATAATAATTGTAAATTCAGCCTCATTTTGTGGTTTTACTTATCAATATGAGCAATTAGAAAACCTTTATCAAAAATTTAAAAAAAAGGAACTTGTTGTAATAGCAATTCCATCTAATGATTTTGGAGGACAGGAATTTAAAGATAACAAAAAGGTAAAAGAATTCTGTGAAGTAAATTTTAATATTTCTTTTCCTATTACTACTATAACTAAAGTTAAAGGAAAAAACCGACATCCTTTTTTTAAGTGGGTTGAAAAGGAAGCTGGATATTTATCACTGCCAAAATGGAACTTTTATAAGTATTTGATAAGTAAAGATGGGAAGTTATCATCTTGGTTTTCTAGTGTAACTAAACCTTCTTCAGAAAAATTTTTAAATGAATTAAAAAAAATAATGTAAAATAAAACCCATCGATTTAGGATGGGTTTTATTTTTAAATTAATTACTCACGATTACCAAGTAATGATAATAAAAACTGAAACATCAAAATAAAATCTAAGTATAAAGTTAAGGCACCTATTATAGATTTTTTACCTGCTGTTTCACTATNGTCAGCGGCATAATACATATTCTTAATNTTNTGAGTATCATAAGCTGTAAGGCCAGCAAAAATTAATACCCCTATGACCGAAATCATAAAGTCTAGACCAGATGATGCTAAGAAAATATTGACAATTTGTGCTATTATAAGGCCAAAAACGCCCATAATTAGAAATGATCCAAGTCCACTTAAGGACTTTTTTGTAGTATATCCATATATTGACAATCCAGCAAAAGATGCTGCAGTTATAAAGAATACCCTAACGACTGATTCACCAGTGTAGACTAATAAAAGTGATGATAGAGATAAGCCCATCAGACCTGCATATATATAAAAAAGGTTTCTAGCTTTTTGTGAGCTAATACTTTGCAATTTAGCTGATATATAAAATACCATTCCTAAAGGT
>FUFK010044238.1_pt1 | contig 11179 bp, 14 predicted proteins | sample 1021851 | NCBI WGS metagenome assembly FUFK01 (sample SAMEA51879418, study PRJEB19060) | metagenome
TTTGCAAAATATGCAAAAAGCAAAGATCCAAAAATAAAAAAACTTTCTTTGGCAGAATTATTTACTCCAGGAAAAACACTTGCAGAACTTACTCCACAAGAACGTGAAACTGTAAACACATTATTAAAANTAACATTTGGGAAAAAAGACTAATGAGAAAAAAGGTATTAGAAGAGAGTTTGAAAAAATCTGAATTTGTAAAAGAGCAAAAAGAAAAAGCATATAGCCCAGGTTCAGATGTAATGGCCCATGTAATTAAATCTCATGTTTTATATGATGACGCTGATCCCGATAAGTTTAGAGCAAAATATAATCCTGATTCAGGTTTGTATAGAAATGAAGTTGGAACAGTTGCTTTTAGAAATGCAGTGGACGCAAATAAGTGGAATCAATACATAGATCCAACTGATAATTCACAAGTAATTGTAGCGAATAATAAAATTACTACAGAGCAGCAGTTAAAAGAAAAAATTAAAAAAGCAAAAGGGCCGTCAGCAACAGAAATGTGGGAGATCTACAAAACCACGGGAACGGGGAGAGAAAGAGCTGAATTCAAAAGGATTGAAAGGGAGTACAATAAGAAAAATAATCCTAAACCTTTTTATAAGCAGCCAACTTTAAAAGATAAACCAACTAGAAAACCTGATGCATTACCACCTGGAACTGAAACAGTTAAAATGCAAAAGGAACCTGAACCACCATTTGATTTAGCAAAATATATCAAGGAAGAAGCAGATAAAAAATTAAAAGCTGAACAAGAAAATTTTGATAAGCAATACGGTCAAGGTGGAATCCCAAGTTTGTATAGGCCGATATGATGACAAAGTGGGAATTGAAAGAGCAGCTAGAGTCATTGAGAGAAACAAACTCTAAATTGACAGAAGCAAATTTGGTAATTGCAAAACAACTAGAAAATCTTTGGAGCGAGGTTGGCTATAAAAACGACAGAGTGAGAGATCTAACATACGAAGTTTCAGAATTAAAAACTGAAAACAAACAACTCAAATACAAATGGAAAAAATGTATTGCTGATAAGTGGACTCGTAGTGAAGATCAAGAAACTAAAGACGCTGAACTAGAAAGGTTGCATAAAATTTTAAATGACGAACGAACAGATAACTAACGGAGGGAGAATGATATTGAATAGTCCAAAAGAAATAGACAAACTTTTANANNANTTTGGCAGCGTAANAGTTGTNANNNANTGGNATTGGAAAGANANNTTTGATANNGCAGATGANGCAATNNAATTTNTNTTAANGCAGCTCANNATGANTNGNAANATTACTTATTACACGCTGCTNTTTCATAAAAAGCTTCTGATNNNAAAGGAGAACNCATCAATNAATTAANNTANNNAAAGGAGAAAANNACCATGACTATTAATGATGAAATAAAAACTGATTATTGGGATCAGGTNGAAACTTCNCAATCATTCAANACGGGNATTACAGGAAATAAATTAGTTTCNGTTTCCCATGTAGANGCCAANAAACCAGGAGAAACAGATTGGTTTAGAGTNTATGGCAGCAAGAAAGAAGATCTAGATAAAGGCCTAATTGTCAAAGTAAAAGTTGATGTTTTAGATCAGGATTTTTTAGTAATTGGGCCTGATGATTTTAAATCAGAAATTTTAGACGGATTTAAAAAAGGGAGATTGGTTTATCTTGCCTACTATGTGACCTCTTCAAATAGGTTGGGTGTTTGGCCCGTCACTATTCCTGAAGCTGATAGGAACGGAAATATAAATTCTTATAATGCAACAGCGTTTCAGGTTATGGAGAGAGCCCAACATGAGTGGGTAAACATGAAAACTAATCAAGGAAACAGAGTCTATGACGGTTGGACAGCTAGAAAAGAAGATCANGAAATGTTTGGAGAACCGAGCTTTGTTTTAGATAAAAAAGAAGCAAATAAAAAAGCTTTTAATGACAGAGTAATTACACCTGATAATTATAAAACCAATCCATACGTCACTAGGGTTTTAGCAGCTTCTCAAATTCAAACGGGAGAAAAAGTAAATGGATCCTAGGAATATAAAAATTGTTAGTGAGTACAGGAAGCCAAAAGAGAATGAATTCTTTTTTAGAGAAAATCCATTTAATCATTCAGCAATTCATTCAGTTATTGATTACCTAAAAGAAAAATACGGAATTGTAATTGAAGAAATCCCAGGGTGGCAATTAAAATCAGAGGTTCATACTTCATACAGCAGCAGTGGTTTTGAACATGTTGGTTATGGAATAAGGATTACAAAAGAATGAGTTTAAAAAAATTAATTTATGACTCATTTAAAAATGTGGTTGTGTATGACTTTGAATATTCACAGCCACCTGGAGAAAATCCTAAAGTAGTTTGTGCAACTTTTTTGGAATTAAAATCAGGAAAAAGAATTACACATTGGTATTTAGATTCTAAACCTGATTGGCCATTCAATTGCAATGAAACAATTTATATTTGCCATAATGCAGTTGCAGAAGTTTCATGTATGCTGCAGCTAGACATGGCCCGACCAATTTATATTTGGGACACAATGGTTCAAGATAAGAAACTTTGGTTGGGCCGTGAGTCAGGTTTCTCGCTGCTTGACTCATGCAAAAGATATTCAATACCAACTATCACTGAAGCTCAAAAAGAGATCTACAGAAAATTAATTATTAATAAATATCCTGCATATACAGCAACAGAAAAAGAAAAAATTATTGAATACAATATTACTGATGTTGAAGAGAACGCTAAACTATTCATGGCACAATGTAAGGAGTTTGATTTTAGAGATAAAAATTCTAAAAAAATTTTAAGCCAGGCAATATTTCACTGTAGATCCCAAGGTGTAATTGCCAAAATAGAACGAAACGGAATTCCAATTAATTATGATTTATTTTCTGATATGGAAAAATACTTTCCTGTTATTAAGGCCCAGGAGATAGAAGAGCTGCAGAGTGTTTGTGATGTGTATGTTGGCGATAAGTGGAATCAGAAAAAGTTTGCAGCGTTTTTAGAAAGAGAAAATTTATTAAAAGATTGGCCAAGAACTAAAACGGGACAACCTGCAAAAGATGACAGAACACTGTATAGATATTCTCCCAATTACCCAAAGATCCAACAAATCAGAGATTCTAAATTTATTATCGAAGCTAAAAATTTAAAAGGTTATGTGCCTGGAGAAGATAAGAGATCTAGATGTTCGATTAATTTATTTGGTCAAATCACTGGTCGAACAAATGTATCTACAGCAACAAATCCGTTTGGTGCACCAAGACGAATGAGGAATATAATTGGCACTGATAAAGACCATTATTTAATTTATGCAGATTGGAAATCTCAAGAAGCTGTAATTCAAGCAGCATTGTCAGGAGATCCAGGAATTAAAAAAGCTTTAGCAAGTGGAGATCCATATTTATACACNGCAAAAATNGCAGGAGCTATTCCTGCANATGCAATTNGAAAAGATTACGAAGTAGAAAGAGAATTGTATAAACAAACNTTTCTTGCAGTTGGTTATGGNCAAACAGCTNTNGGATTAAAATTAAAATTAGGAATNTCNTACGCTGAAGCAGCATACTTACTNGAAAAAATAAAACAGATATATCCGATTTATTTTAAATGGATTGACGGNGTAATTAAAGCTGCNGTNGCAAGAGGATATTTTGAAACTNTTTTTGGTTGGAGATATTACATATCAGATAAAGAAGCAACGAACCCAAGACGGTTAATGAATTGGCCTTTNCAATCTCATGGTTCAGAAATTTTAAGAAGAGCAATCATAGATTTGGATAATAAAAATTTTGAAATTTCTATGCCCGTTCATGACGCTGTTTTAATTCATTGTGAAAAGAAAAATTTAAGAGCAATGATTGATGACATAAAACAAATTAAACAAATCATGAGTGAAGCTGCATTTAAAGTTATTGGTTGGAACATTGCAGTTGATACAAAATTAATTGGTCCACAATATAAGCAAGACAGAGAACACCAGGAGCGTTGGGATAAACTTTTTGAAAAATTATTAAATGCAAAGGGTGCACAAATAACGGACAGTACATGTTTAAAAAACGGACACACTGTCACAAAAAATAATCAACCGTCTATTCAAGTTAATATTTAAGTTATGATTAAGTTTACTAATATATCTAATACCCATATAGGTAGGCGAAGCAAGAAAGCCGATAAGGAGAAGTGGTATATTTATAAAACAGAATATTTATTGGCTGCAGCATTTTATAAATCGGCTGGTGGTGTGGGCAGAATCATATTGGATTATATTTTATGGAAACGATCCATGAACGGTAGCGAGTGGATCACGCTGCCTAATACACATTTTAAATTGGAGTTTGGAATTGAAAGACAAAGAAAGTCCGAAGCATTGCATAAGTTGGAAAGAGATAATTTAATAATTGTTGAAAGACAAAAAGGAAAAGCAACTTTAATAAAATTATCAGTAAGGAATTAAACCATGTCTAATAAAGGAAAAAAATATTTAACTAAATTTACACCAAAGCAGCAAAAATTTATCGATCAGTACACTAGCAAATTTGGTTTACTATCAGCCAGGGATTGTGCAATTCGTGCAGGATATGATCCAGGTTCAGCTCATACTCGGGCCAATGAGTTATTAGATTGGCGAAAGAATCCTGATGTAGTTGAAGAGATTAACGCTCGGCAAATTGCCAACAGAGAAATTTGGTTAATCGATAAAGAAAAACACCTGGCCAATTTAACTAGAATTCAAAACGAAGCTCGGGCGAAAGGTCAGTATGGAGTCGCAGGAAAAATGGAAGAGTTAAAAGGAAAAGTCCAAGGTTTCTATATTGATCGGAATATGACTTTGACAAAAGAAATTACAGAGGAAGATATGTCAGCGAAGATGAAAGAAATGTTTCCAACCCGTGAAGAGTTTGAAGCTATAAATAAATCTATGGCTGAAGAGATGTTTGGGCCAATGAAAGAGGTAAAAAAGGATAAAAAGGAAGAATAGCAAAGTTTTTTGGCAGCTCTGAATGACGGGGTTTACTTGGTTCTTGAGCCATGCTGCTTGATCCATGGTTCCTGCTGCTAAAATATTTTTAACTAAAATTAACTATAATTGCATTTTGGTTCTTGAAACAAGAATCTTGGTTTGTTAATGGTTGCAGATCATTAATAGTAATTTCTTTCCTCCAGGTANGCTTTCCCATGACATCATGCCTGGAGGAAGAAATCTTTAAACTGCTTTTACTTGTTTGGCGTTAGCGTGATAGCAGCTCTTGCAAATGCTGCCCGTTGAATATTCAAACTCTGAAAAATAAATTGTAAAATCTGTTCTAGCAATTTCTGTACGATCTCCACCACAAAAGATACAACGATCATGACTCACGTTTTCAAAAAGTGATTTGTGGTTTTCTTTACCTGATGAGTTTTGCCAAGAAGCCATAATAATTGATATAGGATATTCTAGGATTAAAGGTTTACAAATGCAAAATATTTTTGGGCCTATGACTATGACGATTACAGATATTAACACCTAGAGTAGAAGCAACCATTCTCATTTTTTTGGATTCAATCTAGTATCTTTTTTAAAAAACGAGTTTCATTTAGGATCCCTTGAGCTTATGCGAAACGTGGGAGTCCGAGTCGGCTGCTTCAGCAGCACGAGGACGACCACAATTTATTTCATGATTAGTTTGTCGGATTAATTCCTGCTGCTTAAAATNGGGTGCTCTATGGACTCGCAATCGCTATGTTTGAGTCAGTTTTAAATCCCAAAAGTTATAAAAATTAGACTCGGTTTTATTGAAGTTTTTTATTAACTTGTACCAAGATTTAAAATGAAATAAGATTTTAAAATATGTTGAGAATGCTAGGATTTATTAATCACTTAATCATATTTCTTGGTACATTCTTGGTATGGAAAGAAGAGAGTAAACATTGCTTCTAAAAGTGTTTTGTATCAACGGTTCTGTGTGTATGTTAAAAAGTCAAATACACTCTTAATTAATTTCATACAAAATCATTAACTTTTAGAACAATTGCAAATGCTGCAGTTTGATTGAGTGTTCTCGTTTTGTGGACTCTCCAAGAGTTGCATTTGTAGGGGGTACGTTTATGGATTTCTTGGTACGCTCTTGGTACGGAGTCCAAAATCCTCTTGGTACAATCTTGGTACGGGTATGTATTTGACTCTCCGTTCTAGGATCTAGAACGCTTTCTTTTTTCCGAAAATGATTTGGTAAAAACCAAATTTTATAAAGGAGAAAAACTATGACTATTAATGATGATAAAACGGTCGCTGCTGTAGCAGCTCCCGTGACTTCCAAGGAAGTCAAAGAAAAAATCCAAAGCAGAAAACACAAAGCAGCCAATTTTTATTTCCAGGTTCAGTTTTACTGACGCCAATATGGCTAGAGCTACATTCAAGTTAGGATCTAAAATTGATCGAAGATTTGATACAAAGGTTTCAGGTCTTTGTGTGATCTTGAGAGCTAGTGGAGTTAAAACATTTTACGCTCACAAAACTGTGAACATGTACAACAAGAAGAAAAATCTTTGGGCTCCCAATGTGGTCTATAAAAAGATGTTTCCTTGGGCCAACAATACGGGCTTCAATTGTGAAGCTGCCAGGGATAAAGTTTCTGAATATTTAGATAAGATCCAAGATTCCAGGACAACAACTGATGATGATATTACAGTTGGATATACGACTAAAAAATTTATTAAAACGGGCCTGGACGGTTGGCAGTTTAGAGATCAATCCAAGAAGTATAAAGAAGCTGTAAAAGTAAATTATGTTCGGCTGCTAAAATCTTATGTGCTGCTTGAAACTTGCACTCCCGAACTAAAGAAAAAATTAACAGCTCCAATTGAGTACAATTCAATTGTTTTTAATAAGCCATTGAAAGATTACAAAATGTCAGAGCTTACAGATCATGCAATTAATGCATTCAAATTTAAGCTGCAGGACACGCCACAATCTTACAATTCTGTTCATGCTTTATTGTCTTTGGTTTTCTCTTGGGCCAAATTTAACAAACTATTTAAGGGAGATAATCCGTTTGAATTTGTTAAACGATTTCCAAAAGTAAAACACAAAAAGAAATTGCCTGATAATAAACGTGATGAAATTTTAGATTATTGTTCAGGTAAAGCATTTGATTACAACCCACATTTCCTGCTGCTTGTTGCCATGGTTCTTTACACGGGTTTTAGAGGCAATGAGTTATTTGGTTTGAGGTGGACAGAACCAACTACAGATGAAGAGAAAAATAAATGTTCAGGTTGGTTAGTTAAAGATTGGGAGAAGTTGGATCAAAAAAGTTATATCCATTTACACGATCCTAAAAACCGTGAGCCATTTACAGCTTACATGAGGCAGCCATTAAAAGAGCTGCTAATCAGGTTAAGAAAAAAACTTTATGCAGATCAAAAAGTTTCATGGGCCTTGGACAGTGTTTATATTTTTCCAAAAACTAGATTCAATGGCAACTTTCCTGGAGAGCATACTGATAGCAACGCTGTTAGACATCACTTAAAAAAATTAAATCATGACTTTGGTTTAATGCAAGAAATCAACGGTAAGTTAAGGCCATTTTTTACAATGAAGATTGGTCGTAAAACATTTGGATCTTGGGTTGCTGCTGAAAGAGGTACGGAGTTTGCTTCAAGAAGCTTGAACCACAAAGATACTCAAGTCACTAGAGATCATTACATTGTGCCTGAAGATTCTGATTTAGAATTTGAATTTGAGTCAAAACGTCAATCTAATGTTGTTGAGCTAAAGAAGAAATTAAAATAAGATTCAGCCCATAACTATTAATGATATGGGCAGAGTCAGTTGGAACTTTTTAATTAAATTCTTTGAGAGCAGAGGTATTAAAGCTGCTGAAGCTTTTGAAATTTTATCAAAACATATTTTAGAAAATAAAGAAAATTACACCTCCAATAAATTTTACATATTTGGAGATAAACAAAATCGAAAAATTTTTATTTCCATGGTGGACTATGTTTATTGGTACATGGAAGAGAAAAATATAAAATGGGAAGCAGCGTTGAAAGAGCTTTGTAAAAATCAAGATGAACAAATGATAATTGGTTTGCGAGAAATGCTTGTTCCTGGTTCCGTGAAACAAAGTCAAATTGCCTGGAGCCCTGGTACATTTGCCAAGAGAATGAAACAATGGAGAACTTATTTTTTTGAAAAAGGTTGGCTCAACTATGACATGAGGCCTGAAATTATTAGATCTAGAAAAGCACTTGAGAGCAAAGGTGTTATTAAAAAAGCAAAACGTAAATCACGTTCTAAATAGTAGAACATTTTTCTTAATATAAAATTCCCCAGGTATTAATGCTGCATGAATATAAAAATTGCAGCAGATCTAAAACAAAATTGTGTAAGTGATTTAGCGTTAGCAGGAATTGCAGAAAAAGTAATTCTAGTTAGCAGCAAACAACTTTCAAAAATTTTAGGTAAGAGAAACGATAATAGTTTGAGAGCAGCTAGATCAAACAAAACGGGTTTCAAATACTACACCGATAAGCAAGGCAATATTTATTACAACTTAATCGAAGTCTTTAACGAGTTAGGAATAAAACTATGAAAACACAAATAGAAAAAAAGCTTCCTGCAAAGCAAGATCGCATGGAAGAAACAGAGAAGTTAATCAAACTTGCCTCGGAATCATTGGCAGAAGAGAAAGACATGTCGGACTTTATGGACATGAAATACGAAATGGCCCTGGAGAAATATTTAAAAAACAATCCAGGTAAAACAGAGCAAGATTTTATTGATGAAGTAATAATCAGAATTCCCATGGAGTCAGGAGGGAAAGTTATTGATTTTGCAAAGTATGCAAAGAGTAAAGATCCAAAAATAAAAAAACTTTCTTTGGCAGAATTATTTACTCCAGGAAAAACACTTGCAGAACTTACTCCACAAGAACGTGAAACTGTAAACACATTATTAAAACTAACATTTGGGAAAAAAGACTAATGAGAAAAAAGGTATTAGAAGAGAGTTTGAAAAAATCTGAATTTGTAAAAGAGCAAAAAGAAAAAGCATATAGCCCAGGTTCAGATGTAATGGCCCATGTAATTAAATCTCATGTTTTATATGATGACGCTGATCCCGATAAGTTTAGAGCAAAATATAATCCTGATTCAGGTTTGTATAGAAATGAAGTTGGAACAGTTGCTTTTAGAAATGCAGTGGACGCAAATAAGTGGAATCAATACATAGATCCAACTGATAATTCACAAGTAATTGTAGCGAATAATAAAATTACTACAGAGCAGCAGTTAAAAGAAAAAATTAAAAAAGCAAAAGGGCCGTCAGCAACAGAAATGTGGGAGATCTACAAAACCACGGGAACGGGGAGAGAAAGAGCTGAATTCAAAAGGATTGAAAGGGAGTACAATAAGAAAAATAATCCTAAACCTTTTTATAAGCAGCCAACTTTAAAAGATAAACCAACTAGAAAACCTGATGCATTACCACCTGGAACTGAAACAGTTAAAATGCAAAAGGAACCTGAACCACCATTTGATTTAGCAAAATATATCAAGGAAGAAGCAGATAAAAAATTAAAAGCTGAACAAGAAAATTTTGATAAGCAATACGGTCAAGGTGGAATCCCAAGTTTGTATAGGCCGATATGATGACAAAGTGGGAATTGAAAGAGCAGCTAGAGTCATTGAGAGAAACAAACTCTAAATTGACAGAAGCAAATTTGGTAATTGCAAAACAACTAGAAAATCTTTGGAGCGAGGTTGGCTATAAAAACGACAGAGTGAGAGATCTAACATACGAAGTTTCAGAATTAAAAACTGAAAACAAACAACTCAAATACAAATGGAAAAAATGTATTGCTGATAAGTGGACTCGTAGTGAAGATCAAGAAACTAAAGACGCTGAACTAGAAAGGTTGCATAAAATTTTAAATGACGAACGAACAGATAACTAACGGAGGGAGAATGATATTGAATAGTCCAAAAGAAATAGACAAACTTTTAAATGAGTTTGGCAGCGTAAAAGTTGTGAGTGAGTGGGATTGGAAAGACAAGTTTGATAATGCAGATGACGCAATCAAATTTTTATTAACGCAGCTCAAGATGACTCGTAAGATTACTTATTACACGCTGCTATTTCATAAAAAGCTTCTGATATCAAAGGAGAACACATCAATTAATTAATCTAACTAAAGGAGAAAAACACCATGACTATTAATGATGAAATAAAAACTGATTATTGGGATCAGGTTGAAACTTCCCAATCATTCAACACGGGAATTACAGGAAATAAATTAGTTTCAGTTTCCCATGTAGAAGCCAAAAAACCAGGAGAAACAGATTGGTTTAGAGTNTATGGCAGCAAGAAAGAAGATCTAGATAAAGGCCTAATTGTCAAAGTAAAAGTTGATGTTTTAGATCAGGATTTTTTAGTAATCGGGCCTGATGATTTTAAAGCAGAAATTTTAGACGGATTTAAAAAAGGGAGATTGGTTTATCTTGCCTACTATGTGACCTCTTCAAATAGGTTGGGTGTTTGGCCCGTCACTATTCCTGAAGCTGATAGGAACGGAAATATAAATTCTTATAATGCAACAGCGTTTCAGGTTATGGAGAGAGCCCAACATGAGTGGGTAAACATGAAAACTAATCAAGGAAACAGAGTCTATGACGGTTGGACAGCNAGNAAAGAAGATCANGANATGTTTGGAGAACCGANCTTTGTTTTNGATAAAAANGAAGCAAATAAAAAAGCTTTTAATGACAGAGTAATTACGCCTGGCAATTATAAAACTAATCCATACGTCACTAGAGTTTTAGCAGCTTCACAAATTGCAACGGGAGATAAGGTGTAATGGATCCTAGAAATATAAAAATTGTTAGTGAGTACAGAGAACCAAAAGATAATGAATTCTTTTTTAGAGAGAATCCATTTAACCATTCAGCAATTCATTCAGTTATTGATTATCTAAAAGATGAATACGGAATTGTAATTGAAGAGATCCCAGGGTGGCAATTAAAATCAGAGGTGCAAACTTCATACAGCAGCAATGGTTATGAAAATGTTGGATATGGAATAAGGATCTACAAAGAATGAGTTTAAAAAATTTAATTTTAGACTCATTTACAAATGTAGTTGTATTTGACTTTGAATATTCCCAGCCACCTGGAGAAAATCCTAAAGTAGTTTGTGCAACTT
>FUFK010045464.1_pt1 | contig 11175 bp, 26 predicted proteins | sample 1021851 | NCBI WGS metagenome assembly FUFK01 (sample SAMEA51879418, study PRJEB19060) | metagenome
TGATATCATACATACATAACCTTATATCATTTAATTATGAATGAAAACATTAAATCTATGTATGACATAGATCCTCTTACAGGCGAAAGTTATGTGGCTAAAGCTGTGAGAGAGGCAAATCAACTTTCAGATAATGAGAGATTAAAAGCATTATCAAAACTTGCTAAACAAATGATAGGAGAGGCATAAATGAAAGAAGAAACTAGAAAACAGAGATGGATTGAACAGCAACAGGATAAAGCTTTGAAAATTCATCATAAAAACATAGAAAGAATAGATAAATTANAAAATAANATTGAGCATAATCTTTATTTAATTTATTTACTTCATATTTCATGGNATAAATTNGATNTGGAACAGGATTCGGATGAATATGGTTATGGTATGGACCTTCTTAAGGAGAAATCTAAGAAGTTAGCTTTGGATATTAGTGAATATCAGAAAGATATAGACAGTAATACCAAGGATGACTCTTGGAAGGCATACAAAACAGAAAGTGAAAGTGATCTGTCAAAAAAATATGACAAGCTATTTGAACAGGAGGATAAAAAATAATGAATAAAAATGAATCTAGAGAAGATTGTATATCAGCGATAAAAGAATTTATAAAAGATGATTTACATAAATCTGAGATCATTAAAAAAATGATTGATGATTATCCAAATGTACATAAATCAACTTTTTATAAATATTTTAATGTTGCACAGGATGAATTGTCAGATGAAGATTTTGTAAGTGGTGCTTGCATTATCGAAACTGAAAGGCAGATTAAAATCCAGCTCAAGAAACGCTTAGTTGCTGATCTTGAAAGAGATTATGATACAGAAACTGATCCGACATTAAAACGTAATTTAAGAAATGATCTTCTTAAGGTTTTAAAACAATTTTAAACACGAATTCGCTAACGAAAATGATTGACAATCCACTGGAACAGCAAACTTTAGAGACTTATGATGGTCTTTATATCAATGAGAAGTTTGAAGAGCATTGTTCTAATGCAGCTAAAGAATTAGCACAGGATCATAATTTAAATCCAGATTATTATGAACCTTTTATTCAGTTCTACATTGAAGAATGTAGAGAATCTGACCGGGGATATTTTTTCTCGGATGATAAATATATTATTGATCTCTGGTGGGATCATAATAAATATTTATATGACACTAAAACACCTTATAAGGAGATTAAAAAATGAAAACTAAACTTGAAGAAATCAGAGATTCTCTTGATAATTACATCAAAGAAGAATTAGAAAAAAGTTTGGGTGACAGAAGCTTTGAAGTATTCAGCTTTGAAGAAAAACTTTGTGAGATTGTTGATTCACTGGATGAGATAATCTGTTTTGATCCAACACCTGATGGAGACAGTTCATTCAGTGATGCTGAATATATTGTCACACCAAAGGAAAGAGATCAAAATGCTTTGCGAAGTAAACAGGAATCTCATGGTAGAGATCATAATATTCCATTCAACTGGTGATTAATTATGATTGATTTTGTACCTGTCACACGTTACTCCAGATGTAAAAGATACTCTGGAGCTACAATAAAATGTCCCAGATGTAATGAATTAGGTCAGATTTATCATTTATCCTGGTCTGCTTTACAATGTCAGAATTGTAAGAATATGATTGATAAGTTTGACTGGTTAATAGAAAAAGGTAAGTATTCTAAAACTTAGTTTTTTATATATTCATTAATAGCAGTTCTAACCTGATGAGCGATGGGGATACCTTCTTCATCGCTTTTATCTTTTAAAGCTTCATATTGCTTGATGGTAAAATTACAGACATATCTGATGTAGTCGGTTTTAGGTCTTGGCATTGATATCAAAATATATGAGATATATATAACATAACATAAAAAAGACTATCAAGCCTAAACCTGATAGTCTTCGCTTTTAACAATAAACCAAACATCACCCTTATGCTGGTGACTAATTGCTTATGAATGGGTTAATTACGCCATGAAATAAGCGTTGACTCCCCAGACATCCTCGATGGGAACTCATATACATCTTTGAATGAAATAACCAAGTTACTTAGAGTCATCAGTAACATTTCTATCAAAGGAGCAGCAACTAAATCTATTATATATCAGATAGCTGATATAAATGTAAATATATATGACATATCATTATATCTTGAATGACTTTTTAAAGAAAAAGAAAAGAACCAAAAGAAAAAGAATATATATATAAGTAAGTATATTTATTAAATATATATAATAATAATTATATATAATAATAATATATATAATAATAATAATATATATACATATAGGATAAGGAAAAGAATTTTTAAGATATTAGCTTGACAAATAAATAAGTATCATTTACTGTCAGTAACAAACACTTAATTAAAATGCAAAAAACAAAGGTTTGTGTCTGGCTCGATCCTGATCTTTATGTTTATCTCGATGAAAACAGAGGAGAGGAACTTACAATTCCCCAGTACATTCGTTTAATTCTTAAACAGAAAGCCAAAACTAAAAGGAAATCCAGATCTCAGAAACAAAGTTCAGATCCTTTCGCATCTCCGAATATCACAAGTGAAATGATCCCTGATAATTTAAAGGGATATGCTGATCTGATCATTGAATGGTGGGCAATCAGATACACAAAAAAGGCAACTTGCTCTACAAAGGTCGCTGAGAGGATTTTTGACAAATTAGGAACATTCGTACCAAGTATGGTTGCAAAGTCTCTTGAAAAGGCAATAGCAGGGGGATGGAAGGATATCTGGGAGATAAAGGAATCTAGATTTGCAAAGGATGAACAGATTGCACCCAAGCCAAAATATTTCAAGGCCAGTGAAAATCCAATGCCACCGACCTTAAAAGAGCTAGGTATGGACAAAGCTATGAATGGAGAAAAATAATGGAAAAAATATTTGATCGCATATCGGTAATCAAACTTCTCAAAGATGGTATTAAAAAAGGTTACTGGACATTGGAAGACCTAGATAAGCCCAGTCCTCAATGGAAAGAAGTAGTTGATACCTGTAATGGACATCCTTTATATGTCAAAGGTTATCAGGGTGTCAAGTTTGAAAATCTTGCTAGAGTTGAAGAACCTAAACCACCTCCATCTGAAGAGAAAGTAGAACTAACAAATCCTAAAGACCTACCAATTTATTTCTAATTAACCATGAAAGCAACAAAATCTATTCCCACCAAATATTCAGGTCATACATTCAGATCAAGACTAGAGGCTAGAGTAGCTGTGTTTTTTGACGTATTAAATCTTTCTTGGGAGTATGAACCAGAAGGATATGATTTACCTATAAATGGATGGTATCTACCAGATTTTTTACTAAAAAAGAATGAAAAACTAAAACATGATATTTGGGTTGAATGTAAGGGAAAAGAACCAACTATTGAAGAAGATAATAAATTAAATGAATTAGCTTGTACNACAGGAATNTTAGGAGGNTTTTTTATTTCTNCAGAAACTTTTANNANAAATTATNNTACTTTAACTANATANCCTGAAAAANTTNATTTTAATGGANNNTCTTTTTANGACCATGATCTTAGAGGGTTTGGAACTGATTTAGATCATTACTTGAAGCCTTTAAGATATCCTTTACCTNATTACATTCCTTTTAGCAGATGGTACAGTTTAAGAGAAGAACTAACACCTGATGATAAGGGGTTCATTCTTAATTATGTAAATGAAAGAGATAGTGGAAGATACTNTNCTCCTTTAACTACTAATGAAATTAAAGAACTTGAGCAAACTAAAAGTAGAGAAGCAATTNAGTTTATAGAAAGTAACATTGCTGCAAGAAACAGAATTTGGGATTACATAGAACCTCATTCATTAGATTATTTCGGTGAAGGTGACGATGATGTTTCTAGTGTTCCTTTGTTTAAGAAAGCTATTGAAGTAGCCCTATCCTACCAATTTTAATAAAAACCATGAAAACGATTGAAAAACTTCCTAAACTTCCTGTCTTCAGGAAAGAACCTGAACATAAATATTATTGTGAAAAATCTAGTAAATGGTTGAAGTATTCAACTACTCAGGTTTGTAATGAACTTACAGAAGAGGCAAAGGAAAGTATTGATCGTACAAGACACATCTGGCAACCGAGAGGAGAAACTGTTCATAGTTGCCTAGAACAGAAGATGTTAGGTGCTGATGATATTGATATGGGTGAATATGAACATATCGTAAAACCATTATTTGATCATTATCTATTCAAACATTTCATACCTATGGGAGTTGAATATATGATGTCTAATCCTATCAAGGATGTAGGAGGTCAGCTGGATCTTATCGGATACGATACAGAAACTAATCAGATCAGATTAGTGGATTTAAAAACTAAAGGAAGTATCACAGGTAAAAAGAATGGATTCAGCAAACGTGAAAGAGAGGGATCAGTTCTTATCTCGGATGTAAATCAATATTGGAAAGAACCTTATTCAACTGATAAGCAGTTAGGTTGCTATATTGAAATGCTTAAATTAAATTGTGATATAGAGCCTGATGTCTGTAATACTATCTGGGCATATCCCGAAGTTTGTATAGTCGGGCCTAATCAACCTGTGCAGCGATGCAAGGATGCTTGGCAAGAGGCATGGGAAAAGTTTGAAACTAAACAGGTAGTGTTTTAAATGAAATTAAAAGCTATTGTTTATCAAAACAATCCAAAAAAAATACATGGTTCTTTTGAAAGAATTAATTGGTTTGGATTGAAACATCATTATGTATTTGAAGAGAACAATGACAAAAAAAGAAAGAATTGAAGCTGCTCGTAAACGTATCGAGGAGCTAAGAAAACTTATCTCGGAGTGGACTAAACGATGACAGAAGAAATTGTAAATGATACGGATAAGAAAACTTATCTAAAAATTTATGAAAAATTAAAAAAACTTGATCCTGACAATCCTCGTCATAACTATAAATTTTTTCAATGTTATTACGAAGCTTGGATTACTTGGCAGAGAAGTAATGGATCTTATATATCAAGACCTTCTTACAATGGCACTGCTGATCCTGTAGATGCTGCTAAACATGGAATATATTTATCTCCTACTAGGATTGAAAGTGTTTTGATCTGTAATGCCCAACCACCCTGGATACAAATGATGGAAGAAGAACAGAGTACCCTAAGATGTAATACAAGTACATCAAATGTTACAGCTTATATTGAGGAAGATTGATGAGATATATACTTGATGTCTCAGGTAGAGACTTGGAGCTAATCAAAGCTTCAATTGTTAACTTTGAAAGGTCATTAGAANTGTCATCTCAAGGAGATTTTACTCACTTGATTGATGAACTTAATGACACTTATCTAAGTCTTAAAAGACAAAAAACAAAACAATTAAATGCAAAACTAAGAAGAAAATGGAAAGTAATGAGATGAAATGTTTNTATCGAGAACTTGATCGAAGAAAAAAGTATTTGATCACAAAGCTCAATAATGAAATTGCAACACTTGAATGGCAATGGTTTCAAAACGAAATTAATGACAAAGAATATGTTGTGGCCTTTGATGATATTCAAAGACGTATTCGAGAGTTGCAGGGATGACTAATCCAAATAAAAGAAAAGGAGATAAGGCAGAAAGAGAAGCAGCTGAACTTCTAACAGAAGTTACTGGTTTTGAATGCAAAAGAAATCTTGCAGCAGGGATACCAGATGATGTTGGAGATATTTATGGCATACCAAATTGTGTAGTGCAGGTTTGTGATTACAAAGATAAAAGCCGAGCCTGCTTAGTAAAACCCAGGGAAGTAGAAACACAAAGAAAAAATGCAGGTGTAGACTTCGTTGCCAGTATGGTTAGGTTTNGNGGNGGNGAATGGCGAGTTGTGTTAACACCAGAACAATTCAATACTTTATTACAATCAGCCTTGCAGTAAACATAATATTGTTGTAATATTAATTTCAAGTAAACAATTACTGATGGCTACTAAACAACCTTCCACCCTATCTGAAGCTCTTGCTATCTTTCAATCACAGGTTAAATCTGCTGATAGAACAGGTATAGCTAAAGAAACAAGAAGGGATAAAAAAGGAGTATCTACCACTACTGAACGTAAATACTCAACTCTTGAAGATGTCCTTAAAGCACTTCAACCTGCAACTGAACTAGGTATTTCACATACTCAAACATTTGACTTTATACCTTTAGAAACAGGACAAACACTTACAGTTTGCATAACAACTTTGTATTTCAAGGATGAAAAGCTTGAAAGCAAATTACCTTTAAAAGAACTTAAAGGTTATAACATCATGCATGATCTTGGTATATCAATTACATATACCAGAAGATATGCTCTTGGTGCTGCTTATGGTATAGGTTCTGAGATTGATGACGATGCTATGTCCTTAAATCAATCACCACCACCTAAAAAAGGTACTGCAACAACTCCAACAAAACCTAATCAAGAGTTAGCTCCTGTCTCTGAAAAGGCAATAACTGATCCTCCTATTTCAAGAGAGGCAAGAACATTACTACTTGAACAACTTCAAAGTCTTGATAAATCAAACCCTGATAAAATGAAAGAACTTGTTGAATCATTTAGGAAAAAGTTTGGAATCAAAGATACAAAGATCTCCAGACATATTACAACTGCTTTACATGGTGAGTTTTTAAGTCATGCTATATCAAAAATAGATGACACACTATGACTACAGAAGAAGCAGACTTCTCTGGACAAGCAATTATGAAACAACTTGAAGAGAGAAGGGCAGCCCAGAAAAAAAACCTTAATCGAAATGTTTTAGGGGTGCGTACTTCTGATGAATTAGCTGCTCGTGTTAGAGAGCATTGCAAGTCGAGCAATCTCTCTACAAACCAATTTTTAAACAACTTATTAAAAGAATTTTTTAATCATGCCTGATTTCAATCCAGCACTTCCATTACCAATTAAATGGAACATTAGTGACGATAGATTTGATCCTGAAAAACAAGTCTTGAGTCTCACAATTCCTGTTGACTCTGTTACTCATTTAATAGATCATTTACAGAACCTAGTAAATTCAAAAGCTAAAGATGGAGAAGTCTACGATTTCAACAAAAAAGAGAAAGTTAAAACTAAGTGTGTACAAATCTACTCTAAAGCGATGGATGGACCATACGGAATATTTGGCAACATTAATCCACAGAAGATCGAATCTGTAAACGAAGAACTGCCTTTTTAAAACTCTAACTACCTTCCAATGCAATTAAGAGAATACCAAACCACTGCTCTTGAGCAGTTAAATCTTCAACTCCAAAATCAGAATAAATCTCCTTTACTTGTCTTGCCTACAGGTGCTGGTAAAACAGTTATCTTTTCAGAACTAGCAAAAGATTTTGTAAGTAAAGGCAAGAAAGTAATGATTCTTGTTCATAAAAGAGAATTGATCAAACAATCTTGTCAAAAGCTTGATTTGATTGATTCTAAATACGGAATCATCGCCTCTGGTTTTCCCAGGGATAATACTCAACCTTTACAAGTTGCTTCTGTTTATACTCTCTACAGAAACATCGAAAGAGAAAAGTTTGTTCCTGACATAATCATCTTTGATGAAGCACATCACATTGCTGCATCTACATGGTTGAAAATTGTAAAAAGATACAAAGATGCCATAAAGGTAGGAGTGACAGCGACTCCCATACGTTTAGATAACAAACCTTTAGGTAAGTTTTTTAACGTACTTATATCTGATGTACAGACTAATGACTTAGTTTCAAAAGGTTACTTATGTAATCACAAAGTATTTGCAGGAGCTAAACAACCTGACTTAACTGGTTGCAGATTAAAAAGAGGAGAGTTTCAAAAGAAAGATTTAAAAAAAGTAATGGATCAACCAATGATTATTGGTGATGCCGTTGAACAATATAAAAAACATTTGTTAGATAAACCAGCNATTGCTTTTTGTGTTGANATTGNTCATGCCAAAAAAGTNCATGAAAAGTTTATAAAAGAAGGTGTTAANGCAGAANTATTAACAGGTNAGATGAAACTACCTGANAGAGATAAAGTNCTTGATAAGCTAAGAAACCATGAGATAAGTGTTGTTGTTTCTATNGANATCATTAGCGANGGAACTGATTTACCTTGCGTGACAGGAGCTATCCTCCTTCGNCCAACNAANTCTCTTGCTTTATATGTTCAACAAGTAGGAAGAATATTAAGACCAGAAGAAGGCAAAACAGCAATAGTATTAGATCATGTTGGNAATACTTACAGGCATGACTTTGTNGANNTNGAANGANATATGGGAATTAGATTTTGATGAAGAAAAAGTAAAAAACAAAGCTAAACCNATATTTAAAACTTGTAANCAATGCAATTATGTTTTNAAACCACAAAAGGTTTGCCCTAATTGTGGTCACGAACTTACAAAAGAAGAGTTACTTGAGATTGAAGGTCAGTTAGAAGAACTTAAAAGAAATCATGATAGAAAACCAGATACTATAAAAGAAAAATATAAAACATCAATTTATGCAAAATCAAAATACAATAATTCTAATTTATTAGATTTTGAATTTTTAACTAAAAATAAAAAAGTAGTTTTTGAAACTAAGACTAATTGGAATACTAGTTTCTATCTAAATCACAATCAAGATAAACAAGTAAAAGTAGGTGATAATATTATTTATTATGTAGGTGCTAATCAACAAAAATATGGCATAGTTGTTGGATTTATTGATAAAGGAACAGAAGATACTTATATGCATCCATATACTGTTCCATCAATCAATGAAGATACTCAAGAATATCTTTTCCCTGATTACATACAAAAAGGTAAAGAATTAGGTGAGTTACAAGATATAAGAGAAAATGAACATTTTGACAAAATTATATTCTTAGGAAAAAGAACTCAACCTTATATACACATAAGAAACAAAGAAACAGGAGACATAATGAATTTGTATTTACGAAGATTGCGTAAGAAAGGAGATAAAACTCATGCAGGATACACTTGCATCATATTGACAGATAATGGACTAGAAACTTATGAAACTGCTGATAAAACAGGTTGGATGTCTACAAACTCTATAAACTTTAAACAAGGAGAGAAAGTAAGAAAAAGAATGAGAGGTTTTAAGTTTGATAGACGTTTAATGGATAATCTTATTGATGTTTGTAGAAAAGCTCATTTCAATGTTGGTTATAAAATTGATTGGATACATAGAAACTACTATGCTAGGAAACTCAGCAGAGAATTACAGAGGATTTACACATGAGAAAAAAACCTAAACAATACTTAGTAAATGATCCTTTACTAAAAATACATTTTAAAATTATTAATGGCAAACGTCATTGGATTACACCTCCTCCTACCACATACGAAAAATGAGCGACTCAAAAAAATTAAAAAAATTAAAAGAGATAAGACGTAAAAATCTTGAAAAAAATCTTTTAGATATAGAACTTAAAGGTTATGACCATTACATCTTTATTAATGAAAGAAACAAAGCTCAAGTTGTTTCAAAACAAGGTGGTTGGATAACAGAACATATCCGAACTGCCATACTCAAATTTAACTACGAGATTGATAAAATTGAAAAATTACAAGTAAAAGATTTTACTAATTTAGAAATTAACGAATACGAAAAAACTTTGCAATAGGATTTCTTCGTTTTTGTTTTCTCATCTCAACTACAACACGATTAGCTTCTAGTTCTATAAGTCTGTTCAATAATGAAGCCATGAATATATCTTGGTCAAATTTCTTTCTAACAAGATGAGTGCAATATCTTTTTATATTATCTAAATCATTACTTTGCATAATTTCTCTACATTGCATTTCAATTTGCAATTCCATTTCTGGAGGTGCTGGTTCTATATCAATGTTGAGGAATTTAGTAATTTTCATTTCATTGGAAAAAGCTGTTTTTCTAATAAATCAACAGCTCTATCATCCAAAGTATTTGTAGTTTGTTTAGCTATTGTTTTTAATAAATCTACTATTAATCTCTTAACAGCAGTTGTAGTTAAGAACGTAAGTAAGATTGGTTTAAGAATCTTATACATAAGATAAATGTGTGTTACTTCCCAAACATAGCTAAAATGCTAGTATTGGACAAGAATCTTTACTTTTATGGCTGAAGAGAAAGAAGAAAAGGAAGGCATCGAATGGGGTGAAATCTTTGGTCACACTATCCGATTTATGATTTTGACTTGGAGTTTATCAATGATGACTTTGGGGTACATGGGCAAGGTAAGAATTGATGGAGCGTTCACGGCAGGATTGGTTTCGGGTGTCTTAGGATCTTATGGAATTAGTGTAGGACAGAAGAAAAGTGGCATAAGTAACAACAATGGTCCTAAAATAGTAGATAATAGTAAAAACAAAGTAGGTATCAAATGAAAAAACTGTTTACTTTACTTATATTTGTACCAACGGCTGCCTTTGCCGACATAAAACAGGAATTTGTGACCTCTGCACAAATTACTGTAGATATGCCTTATGTAGTAACCAACAAGGTAGGAACTACATATAGTCTTAGCGGAAACAACATTACACCATCTGTGACTGTAGGAGATACAACCACATCAGGAAAGATTGGTGGAATAAATGTTGGCAGTTTATCTGACGGAGTGCCAGCAATGATTCAGACAGATACTTCGATTACAACTGCTGGTTCAGCGTTCTCAAAAACTGAATCCGTGACTATGGGTGACGCTACACCATCTACGGTTACACCTTCTAGCGGTATAGCAGCTTTACCAGTATTAGGTGGACAGACTACTATCGGATCAGGCGGTACTGCTGGAAGCCTTGCACTAACGTCATTGAGTTCGGGGATTCATACCTGCACGGCTGGAGGCAGTGGTACTAGCTGTATTGGCTCTACGAAAGTTACTATAACCATAGACTAGATGATTCTTCCCATAGTATCTGCACTACTTGCAATTTTAATTTATGGCACTTGTTCTTTTGCGTTATATAAAGTTTTCCTTGATAGGGGTAATACTTATATGGATAGACTTCGCAGAAGCCGTGCCCGTAGTTCCTCAATTCAGAACAGGGAGTTCTACGACATCTAGCAAATCAGAACAAATAATAAATGAAACAATCACAAGTCATCAATACAGGTCAGGTTATAGCTACTCAGCATCAGGACATAATATCAAATCTGAAACGGGATATATCAACCCTACTCCTACGACTACGGATGAACAAACAGCAGGGGGAGTAAAGTTTAGTTGGACTTCACCA
>FUFK010040033.1_pt1 | contig 11173 bp, 7 predicted proteins | sample 1021851 | NCBI WGS metagenome assembly FUFK01 (sample SAMEA51879418, study PRJEB19060) | metagenome
GCTGTATCACATCGAGGAACTTATGTACTAACGGAGGAAGATGTCAAAAAGATACTGTGTTGATATTGATGGTACAATTTGTACTCCAACGGTGGGTAGGGATTACCATAAAGCAGAACCTTGGCAAGATAGGATCAAGGTACTAAATAAACTTTACGATGAAGGTAATTACATTATTTACTTTACTGCACGAGCAATGGGTAGGTTCTCTGATCAACCTCATACTATTGCAGCACAAAAAGCAAAAGAAGTTTTATTCGATCTTACAAAAGAGCAATTAGATGATTGGGGTGTTAAATACCATGAGTTGATTATGGGTAAACCACATGCAGATTACTTCATAGATGATAAGGCATGGCCTGATAAGGTATTCTTTAATGATAGACGATGAAAGAAACTAAACCAAAGTTTGTTCCTAAAGGTTGGGGTTGGGAGAAATGGATTGCCAACTCACATGAGTACTGTGGTAAGTTATTGTTTATCAAAAAGAATCATAGATGTTCATGGCATTATCATATTTTAAAAGATGAAACCTTTTATCTACAGTCAGGGAAGATTCATCTTTTTTATGGTAAGACTGATAACCTAGAAGATGCAGAGACTATGATACTAGAACCTGGTGATAGTTTCCATTGTTGTAGATATACCAGACATCAAATGGTTGCTATTGAAGATGCAGAATTATTTGAGTTCTCTACGCAACATTTTGATAAAGACTCTTACAGGGTGATAGCTGGAGATACTCTTTAACAGTAGTAAATTTATAATCCCATTCCTTTTTAGCACAGGTATAGTCTTGATACTTACCTTTTAGATGCTTTGGGAATGGGATGTATTCTATAGTACCATTATATTTTTCTGCTACTAGTTCTCCTACTTCTTGGAAAGTAATAGGATTGCTTGTACCTAAGTCATATATACCCGATGGTTTATTATTATTCAATACAATATCTACAACATCATCTACGCATATAAAGTCTCTCCAGAAATGTTCAGACTCTTGAAAAAGTTTTAATTTACCTGTGTCTTGAATTTGTTTGGTGAACTTATGAACTGGACTGGCTTGATCTCCTTTATGATCTTCTCCATCTCCATATACATTAAAGTATCTAAAACTCTGGATAGATGAGAATTCAGTCATATGATCTTGAATATAATAATCCATCTGCAACTTGGTGATTGCATAGTAGTTAAGTGGATTGATAATTCCATTAGGTGTACTTCTATGATTTAATCTTAGTTGATTACCATACACAGATGCAGAGGATGCAAACTTGACTGGGATTTGATATTGTATTGCTTTCTCAAAGAGTTCTATACTATACCATACATTCATAGCATGGAGTTTATCTATATCAGTCTCTGTTGTATCTGAGATTGCACCTTGATGTAAGATGAGTGATACTTTATCCCAGTCCTTGAAGAAGGTTATCCAATCCCAGGCATCCTTTTCATTGACAGTTACTATTTCTTCTTTAGAGTGTTTAAGAAGATATTTGAGGAAATTTTGACCAATAAATCCTTTTGAACCAGTAATTACTATCATTATTTTTGATTGGATTATAGTATAAATAAATAGGAAAAGCAAGTAGTATTATTGTAGTTATAATATGTCTGAACCAAAGGTACAGTTAGTTGATCCTCAAGGTAACATGAGTGTTACGGGGATGAGTGCTGTAGGAGTTATAACTGCAAGTTCTTTTGAGGGAGTTTCAAATAGTAGTGCTACTGGTATAAGTGGTAATCCTGATTTAGACGTTGGAATTGTTACGGCTACGAGTTTTGTTGGTCAAGGAAAAGGACATGCTGCAGGATTATCAGGAACTCCAGAATTAAATTTAGGTGTTACAACAGCAACAAGTTTTGTAGGAGATGCGACAGGTAAAGCGGCTGGATTAACAGGAACACCAAACTTAAATGTGGGATTGGTAACTGCTACTGGATTTGCAGGAAATGTAACTGGTACTGTAACAGGAAATGTAACAGGGTTAGCAGTAAGTATCACTCCTGGTAGTAATTTAGGAGTTGGTGTTTGTACTGCTATCCAATATCATGGGGATGGAAGTGGATTAACAGGAGCAGCATCGAGTGCATATATTGCTCAAGAAGTTACTGCAATAAACGCAGAAACCATTATTGATTTATCATATGGAAATTTAATATATTATACAGGAAATGCCAATACGACTGTTGGATTTGCGAGCACCTCTGCTGCGGAGCAAATAACATTTATACGAGATACTGACCCTAATTACAATATATCTATTAGCACAGGTGGTGTTACTTTTGATGGGACTGATGATTATCTAAGTATGGCAGCAGCTACTTCAGATCTTAATTGGGCAGCAGGTGATAGTCTTACCATTGAAACTTTTATTAAGTTAGATACCCAACCTCCCGATTCAGATGGGTATACTATTATCAATAGATGGGAAGGTTCTAATTACTGTTTTGGTTTTAATATTAAGGATAGTGGTAATGTATTCTTTTATGAAGGAAGTGGTGGTGGTAGTCTTGGTACACATGAATCATCAGGAGTTACGATATCTGCAGGAAGTTGGTATCATATTGCCATTGTAAAAGATGGTACTACTGGAAGATTCTTTATAAATGGTCAAGCCGCAGGAACATTTTCATGGAATAGAGCATGTACAAACTCTAGTCAGGCAGTATTAATAGGTGCTTTAAATGATGGGTCTGTAACTCGTGAAACTGATGGTACAATATCAAACGTAAGATTTACAAATGGTCAAGCACTTTATACCACTGATTTTGTACCCCCATCAGGAGAACTTACTACAACAAGTCAAGGAGCAGTAGCAGCGAATGTAGAAATTTTATGTTGCCAATCAACTAGTTCTACTACTACTGGTGCTGTAACTACTGGAACTATTACGGCAAATAGTTCTCCTACTGCTGGTGCTCAAACTATATCTTTATCTGGAAGTCTGAGTGCTACAATAACATGGCCCTCTACAGTTAAGTGGAATAATGATACTACTCCTACTTTATACTCTAGTACTCAGAGTAATGCAGGTCAAATATTCCATTTGACGACTGTTGATACAGGTGCAATTTATCAAGGATGGGAGCAGATAAAGGTAGGTGAAAGTTCTAGTTTATTCTCATGGGGACGTAATGCTGATGGTCAATTAGGATTAAATGATGTAGCAAAATATTCATCACCAACTCAAGTAGGTAGTGGTGTAGGTTGGGCCCGTCTTCTTAATAAAGGAGCAAGTGGTAGTATGTATGATATATCGGGTGCAATCAAAACTGATGGAACATTATGGGTCTGGGGAGATAATGTGGAAGGGGAATTAGGACTTAATGATACAACAGATCGTTCATCACCAACTCAAATACCTGGTTCATGGAGCACTGGTACTACTGGGGGTCATGGTCAGGGTGATATGATGTGTATTAAAACTGATGGGACATTGTGGGCATGGGGAACTGTGCAACATGGAAACTTGGGATTAAATACACCTCACGATACTATGAATTCATCACCAGCTCAAGTGGGGACTAATACGAATTGGAGCAGAGTGAGAATGGGTAAAGAAGCTTCTATTGGAAGTAAAACGGATGGAACATTATGGGTATGGGGACAAAATACTAATGGATGTTTAGGAATGAATGCACCTGGCAGTGCTAATAAATCATCACCAATTCAAATTCCTGGTACGTGGAGCGATAGTTTTGCTGTTGGGGATGCAATTTCTATGACTGCTGTTAAAGCAGATGGCACACTATGGAGTTGGGGTTCTCAAAGTGATGGTCAATTAGGACAAAATGAACAATCAACTCCTTCTAAAAGAGGATATTCATCTCCAGTTCAAGTCGGAACTGATACTGATTGGGGAGGAGCTAAAATTGCTCATGGATCTCAAAGTTTTGGTTATGTTAAAACGGATGGAACATTATGGATGATCGGAAGAAATAATTATGGAAAATTGGGACTTAATTCAGGAACTGATTCACGTTCATCACCAACTCAAGTTCCTGGTACTACTTGGGCTTCTATAAGTGGTTCTTACGGTCACACTATCGCATCTAAGACTGATAATACTATGTGGGTATGGGGAGAGAACTCGGATGGAGCTTTTGGAATGAGTGATCCAGTTGCAGTTAATACCGCTAGATCATCACCAATTCAACTTCCTGGTACTAATTGGGATGCACAAGAGCAAGATAAACTTGCAGCTGATTTCTATGTTTCACAGGCTCTAAAAGGATCATAAATAACTAAAAAAGATATGAGTCAGACTAAGGCACAATTAATAGCACCAGTAGGAATTGTTACTACTCAAGGAGTGGTCGTTACTGGAGTGATGACTGCTACTTCATTTACTGGTGATGTAGTAGGTAGTGCGACAAGTATTATAAGTGGGGGTAATTTAAATTTAGGGACTGTTACTGCAACTGCTAGTATTGGTTTTGGTGGAGATTTTACAGGAACCGCAACAGGTATTCAAACAGGAGCGGCTATTAAGGTAGGAGTATTTACTGCAACGAGTTTTACAGGAGATTTTACAGGAACTGCTACCAGCATGATGCGTGGTACGGGATTTGAGGCAGGAACTGTAACATCAACTGCTGCTAATATTACTTATACTATTACTGTAGGTTCAAAAACTGGTGGTGGTAATGCTTTTTATATTGATGGTGTAGAGGCTCCCGTTATTACTCTTTATCCTGGTGCGACTTATACATTTGATCAAGCAGCTGGAACCAATGATACTCATCCTTTGAGACTTGCTACTGCTGCTGATGCTGCAGGAAGCACTGAGTATACGGATGGAGTGACAACTAATGGAACTCCTGGAACTGCAGGTGCATATACGAGGATAGTAGTACCTAGAAATGCTCCCACTCCTCTCTATTATTATTGTAGTAATCATAGTGGGATGGGTAATAGTATTAATATCACCAATCAGTTGCAGGGAAATGTCACTGGAAATGTGACAGGTAGCATTACGGGACTGGCAGGTAGTGTAAGTTCAGGTGGGAATATTCATGTTGGAGTAATGACTGCTACTAGTTACAGTGGAGATGGTAGTAATCTTACAGGTATTGCAGCAACCAATTTTAATACTCAGACTGTTACCGCCAATAGTGCAGAAACCATCATTGATTTGGCAGATGGTAATTGTATAACAATGACTCAAACTTCTGATACTACAGTTGGATTTGCCAGCACTTCAGAGGCGATGGATCTTACGTTGATTAGAAAAGCAGGTGGGGATTATAGTATATCATATAGTACAGGGGGTCTAACATGTGATGGAAATGGTGATTACTTATCTTTAGCATCAACTTCCGACTTTGATTTTGGTACTGGTAATTTTACTATAGAATTATGGGCAAAATTTGATTCATATTCAGGTAGTCCTTATTTCTTTGATTTTAGAACTAATGGTGGTGATACAGGAACAACAGATAAAGTAGTTTGGTACACTTCTTCTTCTACTGGTAAAGNTACTTTTTGGAAAAATGGATCAGCCCAAATTGTTTCCAATGAAGCAGTAACAACAGGCACTTGGGCTCATTATGCGTTAGTTAGAACAGGTAGTAACTTGACGACGATGTATATCAACGGAGTATCTCAAGGTTCTGTATCTGATACCACTAATTATAGTAATGCTCCTCTGGTCATAGGACAAAGACAAGGATCATATGCAAGTCAAAGTTTTGATGGTGTTTTATCTCAAGTTAGAATTAACAAGACCGTAGCAGTTTATACAGCAGAGTTTGTACCCCCTTCAGCAGCTCTCACCAATATAACTGGGACGGTATTATTATGTTGTCAATCAGATAGTTCTACTACTGCATCTACCGTAACTCCAGGAACTATTACGGAAAATGGAGATCCTAGTGCTGGTGCTCAGACGATTGCTTTATCAGGAACTACATATATATCAACTACCATCACATGGCCTTCCAGTGTTAAATGGAATGGAGGATCTGCTCCTACTTTAATATCTACTGCATCGTCTACTAGTGAACGTCAACAATTTCAATTTATAACAGGAGATACAGGACTTACTTGGTATGCATGGGAACCATTTAAAAATGATCCTCTTAATTTAGAGGTGTGGACATGGGGAAGTAATAGTCAGGGACAAAAAGGACAAAATAATAGAACAGAATATTCATCACCAGTTCAAGTTGCTGGAAATTATCAGTATACGAGTTACGGTCCTGCTTCTAGCATGGCAATTAAAAGTGATGGATCATTATGGGGATGGGGAGATGGTGGTTCTGGAATATTAGGACAGAATAATAATACAAGTCGTTCATCACCAGTTCAAGTAGGAACTGATAAGAATTGGAAGTCTCTACAATGGGGAAATGCTGGTTGTTGGGGACTAAAAAATAATGGAACACTGTGGGCATGGGGAAGCAATCCTGATGGACAGNTTGGAACTGGTAATACAACGCAACGTTCATCACCTATCCAAATTTCTGGTATTTGGTCTGAGTTACAAAAACCTGGTCAGGGGACAGGAACAGCATTTAAAACTGATGGATCATTATGGAGATGGGGTGCTAATAATAATGGAGAATTAGGAGATAATAGTAGAACCTATCGTTCATCACCTATTCAATTACCTGGTACATGGAGTTCTATGGCTGGGGGGAATGGGATGTTTGCAGCAGTTGATAGTAATGGAAAATTATGGAGTATGGGACGTAATACTTCTGGAATGTTAGGACTTAATCAACCACATAATACAAAACTCTCATCACCCACTCAAATTGGAACTGGTACTGATTGGTCAACAGTACATCTTGATGGTGTTTTTGGAGGGGCTCTTAAAACTGATGGAACATTATGGATGTGGGGAAAAAATGAGTATGGAGAATTAGGAATTAACAGCAGGAATAGTCCTGATGAGAATGGTATTTCATCACCTACTCAAGTTCCTGGATCATGGAGTAAACTCAACAGTTTTAATAATGGTTTTGTGGCATCCAAATCTGATGCAAGTTTATGGATATGGGGAGGGGCTTTTTCAGGGTACTTGGGATTGAATGTATCTTATCCCGACAGTAGTCAAGGTATATCATCACCAGCTCAAATACCTGGAACTTGGAATCTTGATAATACTACTAGTTTCGCTGGTGGTCCTCTTGTTCTCAAAGAGCCATAAATAACTAAAAAATATTCTCATGAGTCAGGAAAAGGCCCAATTAATTGCCCCCATCGGTATTATGACCGTTTCGGGGGTAACAGCAACAGGAGTGATAACTGCTACATCTTTTAGTGGTAATNTTGTTGGGTCTGCTAAGAGTTTGGTTAATGGAACTGATGTAACTACTGGTGTTATAACTGCTACATCTTTTGTTGGTAATCTTACAGGAAATATTTTAAGACTTGCTGATTCTGCTCCTGATATAAATGTGGGAGCAAGCACTGCTTCATCATTTGTTGGTAATTTAACAGGTTCAGTTACTGATTTAACAGATGCTCCTGATATTACAGTAGGAGTTGTGACTGCCACCACCTTTGAAGGTCCAGTCACAGGAAATGTAACAGGTAATGCAACAGGATTAGCAGGAGGATTAGGTGTTAATTATAATGGTGGATGGACAGGTGCAGGAACTTCACAGATTAATGCAGGAGTGGTTACTGCAACCTCTTTTTATGGAGATGGTCAATATTTAAGTGGGGTGTCGGCAGGGCCAGCATCGGCACAATCCATTGGAATTACATCTGCTGCTACATCAATAGATTTAAGCAAGGGTAATGTAATAACAGCAACTCAAAGTGCGAATACTACAGTATCTTTTGCAAACACATCAAATGGAAATGTATATTTTATAAGAACAAAGGATGATAATACCACTCCAAGAACAATCACATGGCCTTCTAGACTTAAGTGGGATGGTGGAACTGCTCCTACTTTAATTCAAGATAACCCTAGATCCACTGATGCACAGGTATTTTTATTAGTCACTCGTGATATGGGTGTAACATGGTATGGAAAGGAAGTGGTAAATATTGATCCTCAAACATTTACTCTGTTTACATGGGGAGGTAATAATAATGGACAATTAGGACTTAATGATGAAGAACAAGCGAATAAAAAGTCATCACCAGTTCAAGTAGGAACTGCTAGTAATTGGAAATATGGTCAGTTTGGTTATGCTAAAAATGGTATTCTGTTTGCCAGTGCTACTAAAACTGATGGAACACTATGGACATGGGGATCTGGTACTTATGGACAATTAGGACACAATCAAGGTGGTCCATCTGGACAGCGTTCATCACCAATGCAAGTATCTGGTACTAATTGGAATAGAACTACAGCTGTTGGGGAGGGCAATATATTAGCAACCAAAACTGATGGGACATTATGGGCAATGGGAAGTAATAGTTATAGTGGCCCATTAGGACTTAATCATAGAGATGATGTTTCTTCACCAACTCAAATTCCTGGTACTTGGGGTACGAGTGAACTCTCTTTGTGTGGTTACAATTATTGGACATCATGTATTAAATCAGATGGTTCATTATACACATGGGGAAATAATAATGACGGACAATTAGGATATAATAATCGAACAAAGTATTCATCACCAGTTCAAGTAGGGACAGATACTGATTGGTTGAAACTTCAGCATAGTGGATCATATGGTATGGGATGTATCAAAACAGATGGAACATATTGGGTATGGGGTAAAAATCAGCATGGACAATTAGGACAAAATAATGTAACAGATCGTTCATCACCAGTTCAATTACCTGGTACTACTTGGTCAAAATTAGGAAGTAGTTCTTCTTCTTATGCTACTTGTTGGGGAATCAAATCTGATGGAACGATGTGGGGATGGGGAGATAATAGTAGTGGTTATGGTTTAGTAGGAAATAGTTCAAGTGCTCCCGTATCATCACCTATTCAACTTCCTGGTACTACTTGGAAATCAGTTTATGGTGGTAGAAATCTGGCACTAGCAACTAAAACTGATGGAACACTATGGAATTGGGGAAGTAATCCAGAGGGAGGATTGGGACAAAATAATAGAACTCAGTATAGTTCACCAAAACAAGTAGGTAGTGATACTGATTGGGCAGGAACATATGCATCCATTGCAGTTGGTGGAGGTAGTCAAGGGGGAATTAAAACAGATGGAACATTATGGTTATGGGGGGAAAATTATAAAGGATTATTGGGACAAAATGAAGCACCTGCTCATAGATCATCACCATGTCAAGTACCTGGTACTACTTGGAGGGATATTACGATTGGTGCTCAAGCTAGTTTCGCAACCAAAACTGATGGAACACTATGGTCATGGGGATATAATACTTATGGAGCATTGGGACACAATAATAGAACATCATACTCATCACCAACTCAAGTAGGAACTGATACTACATGGAGTTCCGTTGGTGATAACAGTTACAATGGATATAGTGCTTGGGCTCTTAAAACTGATGGAACCCTCTGGGCAATGGGAAATAATGAATATGGAGTATTAGGACAGAATGATTCACTTGTAAAACGTTCATCCCCCACACAAATACCTGGCACTACTTGGGTAAATTATGCTGCTGCTCTGGTTGCTGGTGCTGGTCAACCGATTCTTTTTGCATCAAAAAGTGATGGAACATTATGGTCATGGGGAACTAACCAAGGAGATTGGAGAGGTGGATTAGGACAAAATGACACTATTAATAGATCATCACCAACTCAAATAGGAACTGATACTGATTGGTTTACTGAGCAAGGTGATTTCACTGCAGGTGGTGGATGGGGTGCTGCCCTTAAAGCATCTTAACTAAATAGTCAAAATCACTTTATTATGCAACAACTTCATTATTGTCTAGGTCTTCCTAGAACTGCTTCATCACTTATTATGAATATCTTGAATGAGAATCCAAGAATATTTACAACAGGCACATGCTGTATGCCTTACTTTGTTGATGCATGTCAGCAAAGATCTAATGAAGTATCAGAGTTTATAGCATTAGATAAAGACGTATTACATAAATCATATATCAATTTCCTACGTCAGGGAATGCGAGGATGGTTTGAGGCAATGACTGATAAACCGATTGTCTTCTCCAAATCAAGGATATGGTCAGAGTGGCTTCCTCATACTTTTGCATTTGATCCCAACTCTAAGTATCTGGTAATATTGAGAGATTTAAGAGATATNATTTGNTCNTTTGATTCTCTTCTATGGAAGTTTCCTCAAGTACCTAATCAGACTACTTATCAAGAACCATTTGAGAAAAGGATGGAGATGTATTGTACAGATACTCAATCTCTTTTAGGCCGTCCATTACAGATACTTCCACATCTTATGGAAGTGGCACAAAAGAATCAAAATAATTTCTTTCTATGTAAGCACGAGCATTTCAATGAGCAACCAAGAGAAACATTANAGATGATATATCAGTGGTTAGGAGAACCAAACTTTGAGCATGATCTTGACAATATTCCTGAACCCGATTATAAAGAGAATGATACAACTTATAGATCTCTTGTTTATCATAAAACAGGAACCCAGTTAAAGAAGTTAGAACCAAGATGGCCAAAGGTAATGACAGAGGAACAATCCAAAGCAGTTATAGATAATAATCGTTGGTATTATGAAACTTTTTATCCTGAAGCATTATGAATTATTATAGTCAACTTGAGATGGCAGTGGAGGGAACTTATATTATCTCCATTCAAGGTAATAAGGTATCAGAACAACTTACTCAACAATGTTTGGAGTCTTGTCAAAAAGTAGGACAACCAAATGTTCAGGTGTTTCCTGCATTTGATGCTACTGATTCTAAGATTAAAGTTCAGAAACATGACTTAGGTAAACCAATAGGAGAACTGGGAACTATTAAGGTTCCTGAGTTCTTACAAGGTCAGGCATTTATTAATTTCTTGAGATTAAAAAGAGCAGATCTGTTGATGACTCAGATAGCATGTTTCTTATCTCACTACTCATTGTGGTGTATGTGTCTTGATAAGGATATGCCCATTGTTATTTTGGAACATGATGCTGTAATGGTAAAACCTTATCTGAGACATAACTATCTTAATAATATTGTTTACTTGGGTGGTAGTGAACAGCAAGAAGGAGGCACTTTACGATCAGATGATACTATTCCTCCACATGCATCAGATCATCAAGGACTAGATAGATTTATCTGTAGGGCTCA
>FUFK010076669.1_pt1 | contig 11171 bp, 5 predicted proteins | sample 1021851 | NCBI WGS metagenome assembly FUFK01 (sample SAMEA51879418, study PRJEB19060) | metagenome
TTCCTTGGCTAATGCCAGGGGCTTTTTTTGCTTCTGACCTATATCATAATAAATATTGGTTAAGGTTCATTGGAAAAAGAAGGATTAGAAAAGCAATGAAAACAAGGTGGGGGCAACTTTTCCAAAAATATTAAACTCTTGTGTGACCTTTACCTTTAATTAGCCACTTATAAGTAGTTATCTCTTCTAACCCTAAAGGACCTCTTGGAGAGACTTTTGTGGTACTTATTGCTATTTCAGAGCCTAAGCCAATTTCTCCGCCATCATTAAACCTTGTTGAGGCATTTACAGTAACTGCTGAAGAATTAACTCTTTGNACAAATGNATTTATATTTTTATTNATATTTGAAATTATTCCATCTGTGTGACCAAAACTATATTCATCAATATGATTTATAGCATCATCAACAGACTTGACGCTTTTTATAGAAACAATCAAATCTAGAAACTCTTTACCCCAATCTTCATCATTAGCTTTTTTAATTAATTTATTTGAGTCAGCATTTTTTATTGATTTAAAAAGCTTTGGATCTAATCTTGTTTGGACACCATTTTTATTTAACTCTGAAACTATTTTTGGCAACAAATTGTTTAATTGTTTTTCATGAATCAATATCGTGTCTAGTGCATTGCAGACACTTGGGGCTTGAAGCTTAGCATTATTTATAATTGGCAAAACATTTTCATAATCTAATTTTTCATCAATAAATAAATGACACACCCCAATTCCACCAAATATTGCTCTCATTTTGGCATTTTTTGAGACATTTTCAACAAGTTTTTTCCCTCCTCTTGGTATTACCAAATCAATATATATATCAAGAGAAAGCAATTCATTAATATATTTTCTGTTTGGGTCTTTTATATATTGAATACAATTTTTGCTGANACCATTTTGCTCTAATGTTTTTTGAATTATATTTATTAGAATCGAATTAGTGCTTAATGATTCCTTGCCTCCTCTTAAAATTGCAACATTTCCTGATTTAATGCATAGGGAAGTTATGTCAATGGTTACATTTGGGCGACTTTCATAAATCGCACAAATTACTCCTATTGGAGTTAATTTCTTAATTATTTTTAAGCCATCTTTTCTAATATACTCTTCAGAGCCGTTAAGAGGGTCATTTAATTTTTTAACATTTTTAATAGATTGAATTATATCTTTTAATTTTTTGTCATTTATAATCAGCCTATCTTTGAGCTCCTTAGAAAGAGTTTTATTTCTATTTAAATCTCTTTTATTAGAATTAAATATTTCTTCTTTTCTTTCATCTAAATTTTTAGATAAATCTTCAAGAATTTTATTTCTTTTCGAATTAGAAAGACCAGCTAGATCACCAGCAGATTTTTTTGCAGATTTACATATTTTTATTAAGTGCATAATTAATTATTCTCTAAAAAAACAAAATTGTTTCTATGTATTATTTCATCTCCATGGTTTACTAACAAAATATTTTTTAGTTCATTGGAGTCTTTTCCGGCAAGTTTATATAAATCTTCAGAATCATAATTTGATATACCAAAGCCAATTTGATTTTTCTTAACATTTTCAACAACAACAATATCACCCCGCTTAAATTTACCTTCTAATGTTTTTATGCCTACCGAAAGTAAACTTGCCCCATTATTTATAAGGGCATTTGATGCCCCATCATCAACAACTATAGTTCCTTTACTTTCAGATAACCCTGTAATTAACCATCTTTTTTTTGCTTCTTTTTTTTGCTTGTTTGGAATAAATTTGGTACCAATTTCTTCNGAATTAATTATTCTAAAAATAGTATTATCAAATTCTACGTTTGAAATAGAACACCTGATTCCTGACTCCATACAAATTTTAGCAGCCTCGATTTTACTTTTCATTCCACCTGANCCAATATTATCTCCAGGAGATGAAGCATATGAAATAATTTCATCATCTATTTTTTCAACTTTTTTTATAATTTTTGAATTTGTATTTTTACTAGGGTCAGATGTATATAGACCCTTAGTTTTACCAAACAAAATTAATTGGTCAGCATCAATAGCATTTGCGACAATAGCCGCCAACCTGTCATTATCTCCATAAAACTTTCCTTCAATTTCCATNGTAGAAACAACATCATTTTCATTTATNATTGGTATTACATTGTATGAATATAGTTCTTCAAGGGCGCTCCTAATATTTAGGTAAGCTAATCTTGAATTAAAATTATCCCTTCCTGCCAATACTTGAGCGCACTCTATGTTATGCAAATTAAAAAATGATTTATATTTGTTCATTAAATAAACTTGTCCAATGGATGAAAGAGCTTGCTTGCTTGAAGTTGTCCCTTCTTGACTCTTTTTTATAGTGATATGTTTTTTTGCAAGTGCAACAGCACCAGACGAAACAATAGTGAATGAGAAACCTTTTGACTTAAGGCTTACAATTTCATTCAGAATATTATTAAGATAATTTGAATTACTTTCCTCATCATCTAATATAATTTGAGAACCAATTTTTATTACAATTCTTTTCATTTNATTTTTGATTATAATCTAGAGTATATTTATAAGTGGTGATAAGTCCAAGCTGGAAAAAAAATTGAGTTCAAAGGTATTAGCAAAAAAATATTTTATAGATAATATTTTATCTTCCTTAAATATTAATTTTCAAAAAAGTAATTTATTAAATCTAGTTAATTTAGATGGTGAAAAAACAATTTATACATCAACTGAATCTACTTCATTTTTATTAAGCCTGATTGTAAATCAAATAAATGATCAGNTCNTTGTGGTTGTTGAAAATAATGAAATTGCAAAAAAAATATTTCAAGATTGTCAAAGTTTTTTAGGGTCAAATTACCCTATTTTTTATATACCCGAAATCGAGACTCACCCTATGAGTGGACTTGAAAAAAACTCAATTTCTTTAGCCGAAAGGAATGATGCATTATCAAGAGTAATTGAATTAAATGGAAAGCCTTCTTTAATATTCCTTTCTGCTTTTTCACTGGCTCAAAAAATACCAGAAAAAAAATACTTTTATAATAGTCTTTTAGATTTGAAAGTTGGTCAAAATTTAGAAATAAGTAAGTTAATAAATAAATTGATTAAGTACGGCTATAAAAGAACTCATACGGTTGAAAGTTTAGGTGAATTTTCAGTNAGGGGGAGTTTAATTGATATTTTTTCGGCAGGCCAAGAATTACCAATAAGGGTAGATTTTTACGAAGATTTTATTGATGGCATAAGGGTGTTTGACCCAGCTACACAAAGAACTGTTGGCAGGCAAAATAATTTAATTATTAGAGCAATTGATTATCAGAATATAAATAATATTTCAGANGGCNGTATTACTGATTTAATTGGAAACTCTTCCTGCTTTGTNCAAATTAATCNAAANTCTTCNGGGCNTTTAGTTAATCANTACAAACAAAGATACACNCAAAAAGGTATCGATGATTTTTTATTTGATTGGAAAGAAATAAATATAAGTNTAAAAAAATTTAAAAATAAAATTTATTTCGAAAATTTAAAAGTTGAAAATAAATTGCCAAGTAATTATATAGAGATAAAAAAATTGGACCTGCCAAAAATTAATATTTCGCCCACTAATCCAATCAAAAGTAGCGTTGAAAGTATTAAGGAATTATCAAAAAAGTTTTTACTTTCTGTGTCATCAACAACAAATGAAAGGCTGAAAAAAGAGATAGAAGATAATANAAACGTTTTATTTAANAATCAAAATCTAAATTACTCATTTGCAATAAAAATTTTTGATCATAATTTTTTATTCCTTGGTGACAAAGAGTTGTTTGGGTATAATTTTAGAAGCCGAAAATCAGTTAATAGATCTCAAATTTCAAAGAATGAGAAAATTTTTGAAATAAATTCATTTGTTGTTCATGAAGATCATGGAGTGGCAAAGTTTAAAGGTATAACTAAACTTATTAATCACTTTGATAAAGAATACTTAGAACTAGAATTTGCTGAAAAGGACAAACTCTTTGTGCCTGCTGAACAAATTTCTAAAATTGATATTTATAAAGGTGGAGAAAATAATTTACCGACACTTCATAGGCTCCATGGAAAAGAATGGGAAAGGCAAAAAAATAAAGCAAAAAAATCTACAGAAATATTGGCATCTGAATTACTTTTTACTCATTCTAAAAGAGTTAATACTGACGGCTTTTCTCACAAAAAAAATAATGATTGGCAGATAACACTAGAAAGGAGTTTTCCTTATAAGGAAACTGGTGATCAGGAAAAATCTATTAAAGAGATCTATGCCGATATGGAAAAAAGTGCACCAATGGATAGATTGCTTTGCGGAGATGTTGGTTTTGGAAAAACAGAACTAGCAATAAGAGCAAGTTTTAAGGCAATTCAAAGTGGGAAACAAGTGGCAATATTAGTTCCTACAACAATTTTAGCTGAACAACATTTTGAAACTTTTAAATCAAGACTTAACCAATTTCCAGTAAACATAGGATGTTTAAACAGGCTAAGAGGAAACAAAGAAATTAATGAAACAAAGAAATTATTGAAGTCAGGTAAATTAGATATCTGTATTGGTACACATAAGATGCTTCAAGACAGCCTGGAATTTAAAGATCTAGGCTTATTTGTAATTGATGAAGAACATAAGTTTGGAGTAAAGCAAAAGGAAATTTTAAAAAAATATCGATTGAATGTAGACATTCTCTCTTTAAGCGCTACTCCTATACCAAGGACAATGAATTTAGCATTATCAGGGGTAAAAGATTTGAGCTCTCTAGAAATACCTCCTTTTGATAGAAGGGCAGTAAAAACATATGTAATTGAAGAAGATGAAAAATTATTTAGAGAGATAATTCTTAGAGAAAAAGATAGAAANGGTCAAGTNTTTATTGTGTATAACAGAGTAAAAAAAATCGAAAAGATAGAAAATTTTTTTAAAAATATTGTTCCTGAAGTTTCATGTAGATTTGCTCATGGTAGAATGGATCCAAAAAAATTAGCTGATGTCATAAATAAATTTTCTAATAAAGAAATAGATGTATTGATTTCAACAACAATTATCGAATCTGGGTTAGATATGCCTGATGCAAATACAGTTATTATTATGAACCCTCAGCAGATGGGTCTTGCCCAGTTGTATCAATTAAGAGGNAGAGTAGGAAGGTCAGAAACTCAAGCTTATGCTTATTTGGTTGTCCCNAAAGATTCAGCACTAAATNCTGAAACTGAAAAAAGGTTAGATGCAATGACAAGGTATCAGTATTTAGGTGCAGGAAAAGACATTGCTCTTAGAGATATGGAAATAAGAGGTGTTGGAAATATATTAGGAAAAGAGCAAAGTGGAAATGTAAATTCAATTGGATTAAATTTATTCATGAAATTCCTTAAAAATGCAGTAGATAAAAAAAGAAATTTTAAAGAAGNAGATGAGATTGAATTGCCAGTTTTTGAATTAGATGAAAACATGGGNATTCCAGAAAATTTTATTCCAGACATCGAGGCAAGNTTGCAAATTTATCAGGAAATGTCACTTGTATATCAAATAAGCAATTTAGAAGATTTAAAAGAAATTTATGAAGATAGATTTGGGGAACTTCCAGAACCTTTTCTAAATTTATTCAAATACCAACAAATAAAAATATTGGCTTACAGAATAGGTGTTAAAAATTTAAACCTTAACGAAAAAAATTGTGTGATTAAATTTGATTTTGAAGTTTTTGGGCTAACAAACTTAATTANAAAATTAACTAAATACGATTTAAAAATNAATGGAAACAATATTCGAATTTTCGGAGGTATAAATATCGAAGAATTGTATGATTTTCTCACTAGAATTNTTGAATTAAAATCTAATCTAATTACAAATTAATTACGTCAAGCAATTCATTTAAATTATTGATCACTACACAGTCTTTATATTCTGAGTATAAATTCTCTCTGTCAATCAATATAGGTTTAATATTTGCATTTTGAGCACCTATTATATCTGTATCAATTTGATCTCCAACAAATACACAATTTTCAGCATTTATTTTCATAATTTTTAAACTATGATCAAAAATTTTTTTTGATGGTTTTGATGCACCGGCATCTTTTGAGGTAATTACATGATCTATTAAATTAGGTAAATTTAATGATTTTGATAAAGAGTTTCCATCTGAGTCAAAATTTGTAATTATCCCTGTTGAAAAATTTCTACTCTTTAATTTACTTAAAATACTTTCAGCATCATCAAAAAGCTTTAAAGAGCTTTTCGTATTTTTTACAAAATTCCATAAGATCGATGACTCTTTGTCAGTAATTTTATGGCCAGCATAATCAAATAGAGTTCTTTCGTAATTGGAATAAAATAAGTCTTTTTCCTTTTCTTTCATCAAGTGCATAGAGTTTTTAGATGTTTCTTTTGCAAACCATATATCTGCTTTATTAAGGGCCTNAATAATTACTTCTTTTGAAATATTTAATCCGATTTGTTTTGCTGCATTTATTTGAGTCGTTTCTCTCTCTGGGTCAAATCTATACAAAGTGTTAAACATATCAAAAATTATGTGNGTAACTTTACTCATTTAATCGCCTTCAAAATTGTTGTTTGGTCGTTTTTATAGATTTCTTCAAACACATTATCTAATGTTTCTATTTTATTTATACCAGATGATGGATATTTATTTCTTTCAAGGTTCCCAATAACAACTAAATCAATATTATATTTTTCAATAATTTCAACCTTTCTTTTTAAGTTATCTGTAGAATAAAATTCNTCTATATCATTTACCCTATTATTGATTAATGATCTGTCATAACCTCTCTGTTGAACTTGATGCCAATCCCAACCAATTACAGTTGGAAGACCAGTATAAATTGAATATCTTGAAGCCCAAGAATACAAAGGTCCATTTCCTTCAATAATTGTTGATACATCAGTAACATTTTCTTTAATCCATTTTATTGCCTCATAATCATAGGACAGATCAATTTCTCCATTAGGTCCACTGTAAGTATTTTTTTCTAAAAATTTTGATCCGTTTAAAGTAAAGTCTGTTTTACTAAACCTGTCATTTAACCTGTCATATGTGCCAAAAATTGGATAAATAATTCCTGAAATTACTAATATTGATAAAAGTGGGAAGAATAAAAATTTCTTAAATTTAAAGTTATTATATTTATAAGTGATAAAAAGCAGATAACAAGAAGAAATTGATATCAATATCCATATTTGTAAATGAAATTTAAAAAAAGTATTCATCCTTCCAATGTCATTTTCAATTTTAAAATTTTCAACAAATATTATGAAAAATATTCCTGAAATTAAAATACTAAAAAATGAATCTTTGTAATTATCTTTATTTAATTTTTTTGTAAATTCTTTTCTAAGGCTTGAGATGAAAAATATTAATATAACTAGAATGAAAATGAAGTAAATTTCAATGAAGTCATAAAATCTCGTAGAAAACTCAGAAATTTCAAAACTTGAAACAGGAGAAATAAAATTAATGTGAAAAGGCAAGAACAATAAATAGCTAAAAAATATAATCATTGAGGAATAAATTATTGATTTTATTATTGGCAATTCACTAAATTGTTTAAAAAATAGAAATGTAAATATATTAAGTAAAATAAATATTACAGGAACTGTCCAAGTGTTAGTTGCCCATAGTGTTCCAAATAATAATGAAAATAATAGCCCAGAAGAAATTAAAAATTTAGTTAAATTTAAACTATTAACTTTATTATTAAATATTACTACTAACAAATTTATGAAAAGTATAAATATTGGAATAGAAATCATATGAGGATGTAGGTCAGAAAAAATAAATGAAAAAAATGGAAATTCGCTAATTTCATAGCCTATTGATTCTGCAGGAAAAACCCTAGACGGACTCCAGAAATCAATTTTAAAAAACTCAGTGTAATTTGAGTTAATAAATTTATTTTTTATCTGCATTAAAGGTTGCATATTGCCCATTAAAAGCACCATAAATATTAACAAAAATGAAAACTTTCTATTTTTTTTAAATATGATTTCAGAGAAAGCAAAAAGGGTAGTTACTGATAGAGCAAATATAGTACAAACCGCCAAGTTAAAACCAACAAAAGTATTAATTTGGCTAAGTGCAATTAGATTACTAAAAATCCATAAACCATAATAATAATAATTCATTGTTGCGCCTGAAAACCAGGGATCAAAAGGAGGCAAATTCTTTGAATTTAATAGGGCTGATAAATACGATATTTCCATAGGCTTTTCACCACCTCTAAATGGATGCCATAAATCTGGATTAAAAGATCTTATTATTNCAAATGCCAAAAAAGAAAATAAAAAAATAAATTCAAATTTGAGTATTTCTTTAAAATTATTTTTTAAAAATGTTATAAATTTTTCTTGATTTCTAAAGAATATTATCCCTGAAGCAATAAGNGGAAATATTAATGATAAATATATGCCTAATAATGTAAATTCAAATAAATTAATNGAAACTNCAATCCATGTAAAATATGTAGAAAATAAAATAGAAATTATTTTAATATGNCCATTAAAATTAAAATTNATNANTCCAAAAAATTTCCANAAAATAGGTAAATAAATTAAAGAAATTATNTTTAATATAAATAGCCATAATATTGTTGAAATTATTGAATTACTANTTTGAAAAATACCTTTATATAAAGTATTTTGGTTAACATTAACTGCTCTTACGAAAGCAGTGCTTTCATATTCAATTTGCATAATTTCATCAAAAATTTCTTGAGAAGTTAAATTTTTCGAATTTTTAAAAATAAATATTTCTGGGCGTTCATAAACATTAAAACTTTCGTCAGTCCATCCNATGTTAATATTAAATTTGGATTTATTTTCTTTTTCAAAATTTAAATTTTTAACTCTATTAAAAGGGTCAGAAAAATAAGTAACTCCTAAAAATTCTAGATCTCTTGATTGATTCTTTAATAATTCAAACCCAAGACTCCCGTCAAAAAGTTTGTAGTAATAATTTGTAGAAAGAGGATATCTTTCAGCTAACCTAGGTATTGTTCCAAAAAGTCTTTTACTTGAAATGAACATACCATCACTATTTGACAAGGCTATCGATATATTTTGTATTTTTGATGTAGAGTCATAATCATATAAAGGAATTTCGTTGATAATAAAATTATTTTTAAAAGGTAATGACTCATCCCAATGTTCTTTAACCAGCTTGCTTCCACTATTAAAATTATTATCAATATATTTTGCGGCTATATTTGCATTATGTTCTGAGCTACCAATTAATATGTAGCTCATGAAGTAATGAAGAATTCCAATAAGAAATAATGAGAATATAAATAAATAAATTTTTTTAAACTTATAGAAATAATTATCAAATAGGGAGATTAAAGTGTATGAATTAAATATTAATATTATTGGAATTAATGGAAAAAGGTACCTTATAAACTTTGTATGAATGAATCCATAAAACAAAAAGTAAGATGCTACCCAAGAAAGAAAAACGTACCAAATAAATCTGGAAGTCTTATTTAATTTTATTGAAACGTACAATAAAGAAAAAACTGAGAAAATCCCTAAAAAAGGACCCAATGAAACTTTGATTAGTTGAGAAATATGATAAATGTAAGGTGTAGTGTTTTCATACTGGCGAGTATATGGAAAATCAATTATCCCCCTTGCCATTTCGGATTGTATTCTTGATGAATTAATAAAATCATTTAAATTTATAATTGAGTAGGGATTTAATGCCGAGAAAGATAATATTGATACAAATATTACTATTAGAATAGAAAAGAAAAATGAAGTCAGGTTATTAATTTTTCTTTTTTGAAAATCAACTTTTACATTAGTAGAAAAAAATAATGTTATCAATACTGGCAAACCTATGATAAAGATACTTATTTTGATAGCAAAACCAATACCGATTGCTAAAGAAAGATAAATTAAATTTTTAAAATTAAATTTATTTATTAAGTTTGAGCAAAGTAAAAATATTAGTGCAATTGACGTATTTAAAAATGTATCAACAGTGAAAAAATGTGAAAGCTGAATAGCTAAAATACAGGTAGAATAAAAAATGCTAGAAATTATACCTGTAAGTTTTGTGTGAAATCTTCTTCCTAGTTCACCAACAATAAAAATAGTGATTGAATCAAAAAATGAACTTAGAATTCTTCCAGGAAACCTTAAATTTTTTAATTCTTCTATTCCAAAAGAGAATAGTTCGAGCAGGTAAAGTGGAAGAGTTCCATAATTGTACCAACCGGGGTCCAAGTTATTAAATGATAGATTTTGAGAAATCATGAGTAATTGTCTTTCATCTGGATGAAATAAATTACCTTGGTCCCAATTTAAGCCTAAAAGTCTAAGCAAAAATCCTATAGCTGAAATTACAAGTATTACCAGGTAGAAATTATTTGTATGTTTTAAACTTTTTAAATTCATGGTTTAATTATTGATCATGAACAACTTCAATACAATAACTTTGGATAATGGTGTAAAAATTGTCACTGTCCCCATGAATAATACAAATGCATCAACTGTTTTATTGCTTTTTGGAGCTGGATCAAGGTATGAAACACCAAATATTGCAGGTTCATCTCATTTATTTGAACATTTACTTTTCAAGGGGACAAAGAAAAGAAAAACTCCTAAAGAAATTGCTGAAGTAGTTGAGTCAAAAGGGGGGATACTGAACGCTTACACAGATAAAGAGTCAACAGGTTATTGGTGCAAGGTTCCTTCAACATCTTATAAAGAAGGCATTGAAGTACTAATTGACATGGCAAAACAACCTTTAATTAGAGACGAAGATTTATCTATGGAAAAAAATGTTGTTTATGAAGAAATCAAGGCGTATTTAGATTCAACAAGTAGCAGAGCTTCAAATAAGGCAGATGAAAATTTATGGCCTAATCAGCCTATGGGTGTAGATATTGCAGGATCTATCCAAACAGTTGAAGCAACCTCAAGAGAAGATTTGATGGATTATTTGAACAAGCAATATACCTCTTCAAATACTGTTTTAGTAGTTACAGGAAATATTGATGAAAAAATAGTAGTTGATATTGCAAAAAAATCTTTCGAAGGTTTTAGAGAAGGGGACCCATTAGGTTTTAAAAAATCAACATATAATTCTAATGGAGCATTAACTGTTTTAGATAAAATGGAGACTAATCAAACTCATTTAACATTAGCATTTAAAAATTATTCTATGAAAGAT
>FUFK010042088.1_pt1 | contig 11168 bp, 16 predicted proteins | sample 1021851 | NCBI WGS metagenome assembly FUFK01 (sample SAMEA51879418, study PRJEB19060) | metagenome
TATCCATTAGTCTTGAAATAGTCAAGAATAGGGGTCTGACCTAACATCTTGCCAAGTATTTTACTACTAGGTGCTGATACAAGTATCTTATGGTTACCATCATCAAGACTATCGATCATGTCCTGTAGATTATCAGCATCTACATCATGTGCATTATCTTTGTTCCGCACTCTGTTTGTAGGAAACGGAACTACTTTAGGTGGTAGGATAGCACCAGTATCAATAAGGGTTTTGGCAGGTACATTGCATATAACTTGACCCCATACTTTGCTGTTTCCCATACCATTTTCCGCACCACTTTTACTCATTTTAGGTGTTGCTGTGAAATAATACTTTCTATCTGCGGTGATACCTTTCACCGCTTCAAAAAAGTTCTTTTGTGTTCCATTATGTGCTTCATCAAAGTATATTGTATCTACATGAATACCACTATCAATAACTTTGTGAAGTGAATGATATGTAGTGAAAATTAACTGATTAAAGGCACAATTCTTTGCTGACCATACAGATATTTTGCTTGCCTTTGTAGTTGAGAAGTAATGAGTCTCTCCACTATGAACATGAGCAACTTCAACATTGGTTATGAACTCTGTAAACTCTGCACATAACTGATTAGCAAGTAAGATACGAGGTGCAACAACTACAATAGTCTGTGCATCTGAACTATAATAAAATTCTTTGATAGCATCATGTATCATAATATATGTTTTACCACCACCAGTAGGCACAATGACTTGACCTATGTCATTCTTGTCCATTGCTTCTTGACCTTTCAACTGGTGTGGACGTAATGTAATCATCATAATTTAATCAATAGATTCATTATACAATAAAAAAACCCCTTGTGCAAGGGGTTGTGACACTATGCTAATTGTCTATAAGAGTATCAATAACATCAATTTCGTTCCCAAGAATATGAGAGACCCAATCGTCTTCTGGCGATTTAATTCGGTCAACTCTTTCGTAGTTAAGGTCGAAATCTTCATTATACTCCAAATCCTCCTCTTTGTTCGAGGTTCGATCTTCGTTCAACATCTAAAAACTCTCTCCTTTTTTTCTTTAAATGATGTAGTTCATCATCAGTGTACAGTTCTGGTTTCTTGAGTGCTTTGTTGATCTGTTTAATCATAGATCTTAGTGTGATGCCTTTGTTGGTCATTCCTCCTCTCGGTTCAATAGGATTATAGGGTGTAATCATTAAGGTGTCAAGGGGGTCATGTTAAATGCTTTTTCAAGTGCTGACACATCTGCTCTTTTTAAGAATGTATCATTAAACCATCTTTTGTATCCTTGCTTTGCACCTACATTTTGTTTATGATCTTTGTTACCATACTTATCTGCAATGGAAATCCAGTAACAAAAGAATGGCACTCCTTCATAGAATCCATCTATCTTACCCCTATTAGGAATTTGAATGTCTCTAGTTTTTTCATAGAATTTTGCATTCTCTCTTACAATCCAACCAGCAGGTGTAAGTTTTCCTTTTGTTTTTACAACAACTCCCTCTGCTTCTCCATCATCATTTTTAGTTTCTGCAAGTAATTTACATAACTTGATAACATTTTTTGAGAAGTCTGCTTCAGATTTTATATGATATAAGAATAAAGAAGTTAGAAATGTTTGATCGTAGCATTTATTGACTCCTGTTATTGATAACAGATCATCAACTGCTTTAATAGTTGGCAAGTATTCATATACCGCTTGCAAGGTTTTCATTCTCTTGTATTCACTTTGTGTGATAGTATCATCATTAGTTTCTGTCCATAGTCCTCTACTTCCATACTCCTCTGGATTATCAAACATACAAGTATAAGACAATGCGGTAACAAATTGTCCTTCTTGAAACTTTTTAGTTTTTGCTGTAAATTTTAAAGATTTCATACAACCAGTAACAACCTCTGCTGCAATTTCTGCTGCTGTAGGGTTATCAAATGCCCAGTATATACTTCTTAAATCTTTAAGAGTTTTACCACGATACTTAACTGCCAAGACATTTTCTGGTACTCTATCTGAGAGTCCTTCTTCCCACACTAATCCCCTTGAATTAGCGTCTAGTCTCCATGTATCTCCTGTATCGTATTCTTCTCCATCTTCCCAAATATCTGGTTCTAATAGTTCTCCAAGTGCAACTACATGATGAGTTGGAAATAATTTTCTAAGATGATCTATTACACCTTTCTTTTTAATTCTGTTGCGTGTGTTTCGCTGTGTTATCCACTCTGGATAATCTAAAAATTCTTTTCGGGTTATGAGTCCTATCAAGACATCATCAACACCAGGAAGTGCATACCACTCCCCAACATTTAATTGGTTCATTTAATTGTAATCCTCTATATTAGTAGGTAAATGTAATATGTAAACAACTGGTTTGTCGTTCATATCACGTTATTATATATCAACTTAAAAAGTTTGTCAAACCTTTATTAAGTCTTTGTGTCGCAAACTTAACATAATCTTCATCAATATCATATCCAATATATGACCATGATAAATTTTGTGATGCAACTCCTGTGCTTCCAGTTCCCATGAATGGGTCAAGAACTATTCCATTTTTAATACCAGTAAGTTTTAAACAATCTTCAACTAACTTGGTTGGAAATACAGCAGGATGTTTTCCTCTAAGTTCCTTGCTATTAATAGTTTCGTATGGTATGAACCATGCGTTACCTTTGTCTCTTAGATTAGGTTTTGGTTTATCAAGTGATTTACTATGCCTTAAATTTGCTTCATAGTACTCATACTTGACACCAACAGATAGTCTATCAATATTGACGCTACCATCTTTAGTAAAGTGAAATAGATTCTCCCATGTAGGGCATAAGAACCTTTTACTATTAATTGGTTTAAAATGTCCACTTGTCTTGTCATTGACATGAATAGATTTAACCCAATTAATATTATTTTGTAATATCCAATCGTCTCTTAATGTCATTGCAACTTCCATGCCAACATAGGGGTCAACATTTGAATAACCCATATTGACAAATAGATGTCCTTCATCTTTTAAGACACGTTTTCCTTCTTTAAATACTGTCTTTAACCAATCAAGATAATCATGTTTAGGTTTATTGTCAGCATATAGACCATATTTAATATTAAGGTTGTATGGTGGNGAAGTGACAATGGCATCTATTGAACCATCATCAAGTTCTTTCATTCCTTCTATACAATCTTTTAAGTGAATTATATTCCGTTCCAAAATGTATCCACCTGTGTTGTTTGCATATTTCTTGAAACAATATACAATCCAATATTACATAAAAACCAACATAGATTAGTAATCCATGCTTGTCTCCAACAATACTTTCTATTGCTTTCTACAATATAAATGTTTCGTTGGTTGTCAGTTGTCCTGACAAATTGTTCTAGTATTAGAGATATTACAAATCCAATAGCAAAAACATAGAACATGAAGTTTAAAAAACTTGCATTGAATAATAGAAATGAGATCATACTGTGACGTAATTAGGTTTTAGATATTTTTTTGCTGATTTGAAATGACCAGCGATTTGAATAATTTTGTGCATATCAATATTCTGTAGTGTTAGAGAACTGAAATTACTATTACCAGTTTCACTCCAATTAGAGTCTAACATATCATAAGGGACTACACAAGCGAAATATTTTTCAATTTTACCATCTTCGTTAGGGATAAACTTACATAAGAAATGCCAGTTAGTTTTTCTGTAACCATTACCTGTCCATGAGTTACTATCTGATAGACTATTCTTCCACTCTATCTCTGTATCATTAAGAGTATAGTCAAAACCTTTTCCCTCTGTAATTGTAAATGATTGAACCTTCTCTTGTATCTTCTCTGCAATGATCTCATCAATGATAGGACTAATTGCTTTTGTCTTCTCCTGTGTCTGTCTGTTCTTGAAAATATCTTTGAATGATTTTCTGTATAGTTTTTCCATTAATGGAAGTGATACAGTATTCCACTCCTCTACAATAAAAGGTAACTGCTCTTGCAATGCGTCTGCAACGAGTTCAATATCTTTGTTGATTTCCATTGGTCTGAGTTTCATAATACATTCATTGTACATCAAAAAGGTTGAATGGCAATGCCAGTTCAACCAGTTTCTAAATTGTCACAGTATGAGTTTTTTCTCAGGAACATGAACTCTATTGAACATCTTATTATATTGTTCTTCTAGGTTCGGGGTGCATTTTGCGATATACATCACAAATTTTTTATCGATTACAAGTTCTGGTTCATCAGGGTCTTGTAATGGTGCAAATGGTGCGAATGCTAATTGAGTTCCCTCCTGATTAGCAGGTATAGCAACAATCGCTTCTCTGATAGTCACATTGTCATCTGTTTCATTTAACAGATCACAAACAACATTCTCGCCACTAATAAAGCGAACAACTTTTACTGTCATGTCAATTTGTATAGATCATTTAGATGTAGTGTTTTCACAAGTTCCTCTACTTCTTTCATTTTCTCAAGATAAGTAGATTCTTCTAGTATGTTATCTCTGAAATATCTTTTTTGTAAGTTTGTAACATACAAAAGGATAGCATCTTTTAAGAGATACTTTTGTTCTTTGTCAAGTAAAGATGATTTAATGATGCTCATTATCGCCATTTTGAGAGGGGTGCTGTTTGTTCTAACTTCTCACTCTCAATTATATCGGACTCATCAGGGTTTTGAAAGTTTTGTGTTGATTTCAATGTAGAAAGATAATCTAAGACGTGTTGCCTTATCTCCATCAATTCATTGAAACAATCCTGATTATAAGCACACCCACGCAAATCGTGGTCAGGTTTCATAACTGACTCTGTAAAGAGGTCTAATGCTCTTTGATATTTTACAGCAGGTGATTCATTCTTACCCACTGATGCTTGATCTTTCATTGACGTTTAATTGGATTGAGTGTATTCTAATCCGTAGTCTATCTCTGAACTATCATCAAACTCTATGTCTTCATAGATGTCATCATCATCTTCCCAATCATTGCCAACCATCTTCATCGTACTCGATTGACTTTTTAGGTCTTTCTTTCCTTTTGGATTCATAATAGTTTCCTTGAGTTGTTGAACGATTTTGACCACGTTGCCTTTTGTCACGAATTGATTTGCCGAAAGAGTAGTTACCCCTTTCAGACCCACCTCTACGAAATGTCTTGCCCATGTCTGATTTAGCGTTTAAATAAACTACTTGTTTTTATATATCAACGATTGAAAGTTAGGATTGATGAGTTATCATCATCTGTATCAATCGTTTCAACTACATGAAGTTCCTCGAAACAATATCCTACACCATGTAGGAAGTCTTGAGTTTTTTCAACAACTTCATTCAAAATTGTTGCTTCAAATTCCTTGCTCGAAATGGTATTGTCCTCATCTGTGCAAGTGAGGGTAAACTGTGGCATTGTTTTTTGTGCCTAAACTACCCATATAATATAGCATAGATTGATCGAGTTGTCTAGTATCCGATATGACAGTTTAGAAAGCGACATTCCATGAGATAGAAATCCTTTCTCCATCTATGAAGTGAGGTTGTACGAGATGCTCCACCCATGAGTCAAATACAAGACCATGAGACCTTGTTGGTTGTACATCCCACCCCTCTGGATTAAACATTGACAACCTTGCTCCTTGTCTTGGGTCAACAACTACAAATTGCCCTTGATCTTTTGGCATATCAGTAGGCACTTGTATCCAAAATACACCACTATAAATGGCACCAGGATGTGAATGTTGGATAGAATATGAACCTCTACCCATAATCATACACCAACAATTAATGAATACTTGATCTATAGGAAGTATAGGTTTTTGAACAAACTTTGCATAATCTTCTGTTGCTTTATAACAAAGTAATTTTAATTGATTTGACCACTCTACACCTTCAAGTGCAACTAAATTATCTTCAGAGTGATATGATTTTTCTCCTGTAAGAGAATACCTATTACGTTTTGAATGAGGTGTTTTCTCTCTCTCTTCTTTTACATGATTGATAATTGAATCCCAAAGACCATCAGCGTCTTGTAATTGAATCTCATGTATATGAGTAGAAAATAAGTCCATAGTAAATTAATTGTTTGATTTAATTGATCCAAGATTGTTGTTTAAATTCCACTCCGTATTCCACGCAATAGAAATTCTATCTTCCTCTGAATAATGAGGTTGTACATAATGATCTAACCAGTTAGGAAAAACCAGACCTTTCATAGGTGCAGGTACTATTCTAGCAACCTCTCCACCAACAGCAATGTCCATGTGTGCAGAGGGTCTTGGGTCTCTGACACAAAATAATCCTTCATCATGTGCTTTACCTTTAGTGTTACTACCTATTCTATCAGGAACATCTAACCACATGACACCTGCCATCTTACAACAGGGGTGTGAATGAACCTGTGATATTCCACCTTTGTTGAGAACAACACCCCAACATTGAATTGAACATTCATTTTCTGGGGGAAGTGGTGCAAATACTCCATTAGGCATTGAGTTCCAATAATCACAACTGACTTGGTATAATAATGCTCTAAGTTTTTTAGACCACTCTGTATCTAGTTCTGCAAGATCGTCTTTAGAATGAAAAGACCCATGACCACGTACAGAGTATGAATCTGCTGTGACACATGAGTCTAATTCTTGTTGTTCTTTGATGTGAGTTATGATTTTGTTCACTAAATCATTATCATAGATTTGGAATCTATGAATATAAGTCGCAAATAGTTCCATATAGGAATTTACTCAGGTATTTCTGGTTTCGGGTATTTAGTTTTAATATCCTTGAATAATTGTAGCATATCTTTTCCTTCCTGTCCAATATCAACTCCAGATGCTGATATATTTTCAATAATTTTCCATATGACACCAATTTGATCGGTTTCGGGTGGATACTCTTCTCTTCTCTTTCCAATATAAGACAAATCTACCTTATATTGATCTGGGTGGTGTCCATGCTTTAATACAAATGCTTTCCACTCTTCCTCTGTCCATGTTCTTTGCTCTATGAGAGAACTGTCTCCACCATCTACTGAAACATGATTATATGATTCGGGACCTCCAATATTTTCTCGCCACCATGCGAGTTTTTCTTCATCTGAGATTTCTCTCAGACCAATTACGTTTCCGTCTTCTACATGAATGTTGTTTGTTGCCATTAGATAATACCTCGTTATGGTTGCATATAAGAATCGTAAATCTCAGCACCCTCGAAACCTGCAACTCCGAATACGCTGACGATACAGTTTACACCCTGACTAACTGCTCTCATGTTCCTATTACAGATCAGTTGAATACCGTTAATTGGGTATGAGTTTGATTCTGCGTGGTCACATCTCCAGTTACCACCAATATGTATTCTTTGTCCACCTTGAACAGAATGACCTGCTCCTTCAATAGCATATGCCCAGTAGTTACATGTACTATTACTTGGTGTGTTACCAATAAACATACGATAAACGAATGAGGACTCTCCGTTTGAACCTAAGTCATATGAGTTATCAGAGTTGATAAGTCTAATTAGGTCTTGTCCGTTTTCAGTATTTCTTGGGAAACCATCATTAACATGATGTGATCTAACAGTATGGTAGTATCTTCCACCACTATCTACATTACCATTACCACGAATGAAACGCATATAATACTCTCCGTTACCACCATTAGGTTCAAAGAGACTAATAAAGATTTCATATCCGCAATATCTACCAGATACCCTACTTACTGATTGACCCCAGAATAAATTAAAACTACTCCAAGCATCTTTTCTTTGTGAATGTGCAATTAATTGACGACCACCAACAGCGTGCCAACCTGCAATACTACCTTCTCCTCCATGATCTAAGTATGCTTCATGAACTTGAGTTTCAGTATTCCAACGGAAAGTTGTTAACTGGTTACTTGTAGGTCTTTGAGATCTAGTTCCAGATTCAATACCTTGCTGAACTGTCGCATTGACCCAGTTTGAACCATTCCATTGAAGGAATTGTCCAGTTGAGGGAGAACCAGCAGATACGTTGTTCAGATCATTCAAAGTTCCTGTCTGAGCAGAAGTCATACTGGAACCATCTTGGAACGCAATACCGCCAGTTCCGACACTTACCTGTGTCGCATTAACATTTGTACAATTGAGGGTTCCCATTCTAGTTTAATCCTTGTTGTATGTATTTATTTAGTCACTGAGACTATTTAGGTTGCAATTTCCTCTACAATGAGGAATGATGCCATAGGCACATTACCAAACTGAGACCATGTTTGACCAAAGTTTATATTGGAAGTTGTGTCGCCAATACAAGTCCAGTATATTGTTATTGTGACCTCTGATCCACCAACAGCAGTTACAGGGAACATATTGGTTACAGTAGAAGCAGTTGCTTGTTCTATGTCAGCATCTCGTGGAGAACCAAAGAACATAGGTCTTCCATATGGAACTAATGAACTAAAACCAACAGAGGCATAAAATCTAGCAGCAGCTCTTGGCATAGTTCCGTCTAACTCTCCATTACATACCCATGTAACTTTGAGTAGAGGATTAGTAGATTTTAAGTTGAAAGTTGTTCTATATGCAGTATTAATTTCTCTATATTCATTATTCAATGGTGTTGTGTTACCAGTTGCAACTTCAGAACCTTTTACTACCTGTAGAATTCTGCCAGGTTGATTAATATCAGACTGATATGCAATTAATTTGTCCGTTGCAACGATTTGAAGTCCTGCACCACTTTCAACTGTTAGGTTTGCACTTGAACCTAAAGTTAAAGTTCCAAAATGAAAACCATGAGTGAATTTTTCATCATTGTTTGCAGTAGGTCCGACTGTAACTGTTTCAGTCAGTTCAACACCGTTAGTTCTAATAATGGCATCATTACCAAGAGAGGGTCCTCCACCCGCTACTTCAGTCCAACCTGCACTTCCAGTTCCATCATCTGCCTTATAAATTTCTGCCGAGTCTTCTTGACTGTTAAATCTTAGAGTTCCTGGAGAAACACCAGTAGGTCTACTTGCAGTATCTCCTACAGGCAGTTTAAAAATACTGTTCGTATTTAAAAACGATAGTGTTGTGATGATCGCTTGGGTAGAAGTGGCAATTTGATTCCCACTAATTCTTGTAATTGCCATATTTTATAGAGAGTCTTCCAAATCTATTTATTAAATTAAATCGGTTGTTCAATAATATGAATTGTATCAGCAGCTAGAGGTGCATCTCCACTACTGAATACAATGTTTGCACCATTTGAATCGACTGTATAGTTAGTGCCAGCAATTTGTGCAACACCATTTAGGAATACTAATACTGAATCATCTGTATGTTGAATACCTGAGTATGTTGTAATACCAAAAGTTAATTGAGTTCCGTCTCCTGTATATGTCCTAGTAATATACTTATCAGGACCTACAACACCTCGACCAGTTCCAACAACGTCTCCATCAATCCTTACATTACCATTTACATTAATTCTATAGAGGTTATTAGGTGCAGTTCCAATACCAATAATTGTACTATTATTATATGAATCAATATTGATATCTCCAGTATCTGTTAATCCAAACTCTTTCCATGCTCCATTATAGTAAATCCAACCAAGTGATTTACCTGGTGTCCAGTTAATGTTGTAAACTAAATCCCCGTCAGCAGGTGTTGTATAACCCGTAATATTTGTAAAGTTTGGTAGTCCGTTTGCGTCCTCAGGTGCTAGTAGAGTTGTCTTAATAACAGTACCATCTTGGTTGTAATAAGATATCTTTCTTGCTTGAATATTATTTGTAAAGGTTGTTAATCCTTGAAATGTAACAGGACCTGCAAAGATTGATTCTAACTGGTTTGATGCTCCACCAATTACAGTCAATTTGTCAGTCAATACTAATTCAGAGAAGGTTTCAATAGTTGTGTTCTCTTCTCCAACAACATTCAACTGTGCAATATCTTCGTTAGTAATCTGACCAGTAACAGGGTTGATGACTTGGTTACCAATGAATAGGTCTCCATTTGAGTTCAGTCCTGAGTAGAATGAAACTCCACCTTCTTCTTTAATTGACTGTGAGAATCTAACCTGTTCTTGAGTTAGAGTTTCTACCTGTGTTTGAGGGAATGCAGTTGAGTAGTTACCTGGACCAAAACCAAGATATTCAAACGTATGGTTACCTGATCTTAGAATTGAATGTCGTCTGAACTCTACATTAATAGGTGCGACTGTTCCTGTATTATCTTCTCTTATATTGATCTTTCTAACTTCTTCATCACCTGCTCGTGCAGTCAATCTGACGTTAGATAATCTCTTATTAACAGAGTCATAGTTAGGTGTAGTACCTGGTTGTGTCCAACCAGTATCAGTCAGTAAGAATTCTATTGCTTCCTTAGTAATTGATCTCTTGGGATCTTTATTTGGTGTAGGTGTAGCACCATCAGTTGAGTTGACTAAACCAATAGTCTCATTGTCCGCTACTGATACTGAAGGTTCTGGGTCTGCGAGTGGATTATCTCTGTCAAATGTAGGATAAACTTCATTAACATTTTGAGAGAATTTTCTATCATCAAAGTTAGATGTTGAAGGAGAAATAGATCCACATAACAAGGTGATATAATAAATTCCATCATTCACCCCTCTTTCAAACTCTTGCACAACTTCAATGTCATAAATGTAAAAACATCTATCAAGATTATATGCAGTTGCGTCTGTGTTCAATGGTTGCATGACGAAACCAGAGATAGGGTCTCTAGGTAATGGATTAGTTTTGTTCTTATCAATTACATAGCGAACACGATATGTTCTATCTTGTAAGTCTCTTGGGTCAGGAATTCTCTTAATGAATGTAGTAGGTGTGAAGTTAACAGTATTGTATTGTGTGTTAGTTGATAATGTTGTATAGATGCTGTTATCAACTGAACTGACTGATAGATACCAACCACCAACTAATCCACCTACACCATTGATCGTATATGTATTACTATCAAATTGTATTGGAGAACCTGCTTCACCTGCCTTTATACCAGACACACTAGGACCATATGGAGATATACTTGCTGATTGAACTGTTGCAGATGAAGCTCCTTGTGCTACAAGTAAACAATTTAATTTGTCTGCGACTGCTGTGTTACCAGTTCCATCTTGTCTTGCTCCGACTGTGAAACCTTGAACTCTAGTAGTTGGTGCAGATGCTTCAACTGTATAACCATATAAGTATAATCTTGTACCTGGCGTTCCACC
>FUFK010420239.1_pt1 | contig 11168 bp, 8 predicted proteins | sample 1021851 | NCBI WGS metagenome assembly FUFK01 (sample SAMEA51879418, study PRJEB19060) | metagenome
AAGTGCCCGCCCTACGGGATCGGGTCGAGGATATCCCGCTTTTGGCCGACCACTTCTTGGCCCGCGCCAATCCCGGCCCTGCCTCGCCGCGCAAGCTGTCGGACAAGGCCGCGCAGATTCTGTTGAAATTCCCATGGCCCGGCAATGTGCGCCAGTTGGAACATGCGATGCGGCAACTCGCGCTGGCCAGTCAAGCGGCCGAGATCACGGCGAGCGAGGCTGAGCAGTTGCTGGGCGCGCAAAGCGGTCCGGCACCGATGCAGACCGAGGCGGATACCGAACGGCTGGGCGCCTCGGTCGAGCGGCATTTGCAACGCTACTTTGATCTGCACGGCTCCATGCTGCCGCCGCCGGGTCTCTACGCGCGGATTCTGCGTGAGGTTGAACTGCCGATGATCGAAATCGCCCTTGCCGCGACGGCAGGGAACCAGGCGAAATGTGCCGCTTTGCTGGGTATTAACCGAAATACTTTGCGCAAGAAGATCACCGACCTCGATATTGAGGTGACACGGGGCCGCAAGATGATGTAAAAGAGCCACATAACAGTGGCCATCGGGGAACTCCCCCGTTCAGGATCACATAATATGGCGGTTGATGCAGCGATGCATCACAACATCGGTGAGGTATGCGGGTGGCAACCCGGTCACGCAGGTTCAAGCTCGAGCGGTTGGGGCGTCTCAGGCGNGTCAAGCGGCTGCGCAATTGGTCCACCTTNGGGCTGGTGGTGCTGGGGCCGGTNTTGGCGCTNGCGACCTATNTGGCACTCGGGCCTNTGGGGCAGGGGGCGGATACGCTCAACCTGCGGCTCATTCTNTTGTCCGANCTNGTCTATGTGCTGCTGGTGGCGGCGCTGGTNCTNATCCAAGTCGGGCGGNTNNTCTCGGCNCGNCGNGCCAAATCGGCGGGNTCNCGGTTGCACCTGCGGTTGACGGGNGTCTTTGCCCTGATGGCGCTGATCCCGACCGTCACGGTGGCGATTTTTGCAGGGCTCACGGTGAACGTGGGGCTCGAAGGCTGGTTCTCTGACCGGGTCAGCGGCGTGGTCGGCTCATCGCTCGCGGCGGCCGAAGCCTATGAGGCCGAGCAGCGCGAGGCCCTGATATCGGACGCGCAGACCCTTGCCCGCAGCATCGACAGCGCCCGCGCGCAGGGCATCAACCTAAGCGACAGTGAGCTTTTGGGCGAGGGCCAGCGGCAAATTCAGCGCGGCCTGCGCGAGGCGTTTCTGATCGACAGCACCGCGCAGATCCGGGCGCGGGGGGATCGGTCCTATCTCTTTGATTTCGAAGCACCCACCGAGGTGCAGCTTGAGACCGCCAGTGACGAGGGCCTTTTGGTCATCGAGGACTGGCCCAACAATGAATTCCGCGCGCTGGTGCCGATGGACGCCTATGTCGATCGTTTTCTCTATGTATCCCGCGCGGTGGATGGTGAGATTCTGGCGCTGCTGGATGAGACCAAAGAAACGGTGCGCCTGTACCAACAGCTTGAATCCGAACGCGGGCGGCTGCTGTTCGAATTTGCCCTTGTTTATCTGGGCTTTGCGGTGATCCTCATTCTGGCCGCCGTTTGGCTGGGCCTGTGGTTTGCCGAACGGCTTTCCGGCCCGGTTGGGCGCTTAACCGGCGCCGCGCAACAGGTGGGTGCGGGTGATCTGAACGTGCAGGTCCGCGAAGAAGAGGGCGATGACGAAATCGCCATGCTGGGGCGTTACTTCAACCAGATGACCCGGCAGCTGAAGGGCCAGCGCGAGACGCTGTTGGAAAATACCGATCAGATCGAGCGCCGTCGCCGGTTGTTCGATTCCGTGCTAAGCTCGGTGACCTCGGGCGTTGTGGGGCTGGACCCCGAGGGGCGCGTGACCTTCGTGAACCGCTCTGCCATGCGGCTGCTGGACTGGTCGGAAGATCAACAAAGCCTGCCGCTGACCCTTGCCGTGCCGGAGTTCGGCCCGCTGTTCGAGACGGTGAAGGCCGCGTCTGACGAAGTGGCGCAGGCGGAGATCAAAGTCTCGCGCCAAGGGGCGATGGAGAACCTCTTGGTGCGCATGGCGACCCGGCGGTCCAAGGATGGCGATCTTGAGGGCTATGTGGTGGCCTTTGACGATGTGACCGATCTAGTCTCGGCGCAGCGCATGGCTGCTTGGGGCGACGTGGCGCGCCGGATTGCCCATGAGATCAAGAACCCGTTGACGCCGATCCAACTGAGCGCCGAGCGCATTCGCCGCAAGTTCGGCCCCAAGATGGCCGAGGGCGATGATGACGCGCTGGAGCAGATGACCGGGGTGATCATCCGCCAAACCGGCGACCTGCGGCGCATCGTCGACGAATTCTCGAAATTCGCGCGGATGCCAGAGCCGGAAACCAGCCGTCAGGACATCCGGCAGTTGCTGCGCGATGCCGTGTTGCTTCAGCAAAGCAGGCAGGAAGAGGTGGCGATCAAGCTTGACCTTCCCGCAGAGCCGGTCATGGCCAATATCGACGGCACGATGATTTCGCAGGCGCTGACCAACCTGATCAAGAACGCGGGCGAAGCCATTGATAGCTTAAAGAAAGACGGCGCGCCCGAGGGGCATGTGCCGCAAATTCGCGTGGCGCTTACACCGGAAAACCGGCTCATGCGGCTGACCATCGCCGACAATGGCATCGGCCTGCCCGAAGACCGCGCGCGGCTGTTCGAGCCCTATGTGACCACGCGCAGCGAGGGCACCGGGCTGGGCCTGCCCATCGTCAAAAAGATTATCGAGGAACACGGCGGCAGCCTGACGCTCGAAACCGCGCCCGCATTCGACGGGCAAGACCATCACGGTGCCATGGCAGTCATTTCACTGCCCTTGGCCATCGACGCAACGACAGACCAAGGGGATAAGGCAGATGAGTGACATTCTGATTGTAGACGACGAACGCGACATCCGTGAGTTGATCTCGGACATCCTTGAGGATGAAGGCTTTGCCACGCGCTTGGCCAGCAATTCTGATGAGACGATGGCCGAGATCAACACCGAGGCGCCCGCGCTGATCATCCTCGACATTTGGCTCAAAGACAGCCGGATGGACGGGATCGACATTCTCAAGACCGTCAAACGGGACAATCCCGATGTGCCGGTGGTGATTATCTCGGGCCACGGCAATATCGAGATTGCCGTGGCGGCGATCAAGCAAGGGGCTTACGATTTCATNGAAAAGCCCTTTAACATCGATCAATTGCTGGTGGTGATCCGCCGCGCAATGGAAACCTCGCGCCTGCGCCGGGAGAACCAGAACCTCAAGCGCCGCGATGTGGCGACTTCGGAGATGATTGGCACCTCCGCACCCTATCGCGCCTTGCTGGGCCAGCTTGACAAGGTGACCAAATCCAATGGCCGCGTGATGCTGACTGGCCCCGCGGGGTCGGGCAAGGAAGTGGCGGCGCGCTATATCCACGCCCATTCCGCCCGCGCCTCGGCGCCCTTTGTCACCGTCAACTGCGCCGGGGTGGCGCCTGATCGGATGGAAGAGGTGCTCTTTGGTCGGGAGACGCCGGACCGCGGGGTCGAGCCGGGGCTGCTGGAGCAGGCCCACGGCGGGGTGATCTACTTTGATGAGGTCGCGGACATGCCGCTTGGCACCCAGTCCAAAATCCTGCGGGTGCTGGTGGACCAACAGTTCACCCGCGTGGGCGGGACCGACAAGGTGCGCGTCGATCTGCGGGTGATCTCTTCGACGAACCGCGATCTGGATCAGGCGATCAAGGCAGATACCTTCCGGCAGGAACTCTATCACCGTCTGAACGTCGTGCCGATTGCCGTGCCATCCTTGGAAGAGCGGCGCGAGGATATTCCGCTGCTGGCCGAACATTTCATCGCCGAGTTCAACACCTCCCAAGGTCTGCCGCAGCGTGCGTTGACCGAAGATGCCGTTGCTCTGATGCAGACGATGGTTTGGCCCGGCAATGTGCGTCAACTCAAGAACCTTGTTGAACGGGTGCTGATCCTCGGCGATGGCACCGGCCCGATTGAGGCCCGTGAACTGCCCGGCGAAGAGGAAAACGGCGGCGATGAGGGGCGTGTCGTGCTTTCGGGCGCATTGGCAACGCTGCCGCTGCGCGAAGCGCGCGAGGCCTTTGAGCGGGAGTATCTGCTGACCCAGATTAACCGTTTCGGCGGCAACATCAGCCGCACCGCGAATTTCGTCGGCATGGAACGCAGCGCCTTGCACCGCAAGTTGAAATCGCTTGGCGTTGTGACCTCGGCCAAGGCAGGTGTGCGCGTGGCCCATGTGGACGAGGAAGTGGAGGCGACGGGCTAAGCCGCAAGGCTCAGGCGCGAGGGGTGGCACCCCTCGCGATCCCAGTTAGCCGCGCGTAACGATCTGGAAAGACCCGTTCTTGTTGCGGATCACGCAGGAATTGGAGTTCAGGGCCGGCAGCGTCGTGGTCGCGCGCGGTGGTGCGGCGCGGGCGATATTGTTCGGGCAAGCGGGGATCGACACCGGGGCAAAGCCCTGATCGGCCATACATTGCCCCTCAACCCGGTTGCGCAGATCCTCGTTAGGATCAAATGTCACCAGTTCACCGGGGACATAAAAGCCGCCCGTAACCCTGCATTTATTGTCGGCATTACAGTGGCGCCGCTCGGGCACATAGCGCGGTGGTTCGCGGCGGACTTGAGTAGAGATCGGCACATCGCGCAGTGCCTTAACTTCGCAGGCGGTGGTCGCGCGATTGACTTGCGCGACACTCGCGCCCGGTTTGTAATAGGTATTCAGCGGCGCGCAGGCGGCAGCCCCCAAGGCGATAAGCGTTAGGGCAAAGGCGGCGCGAGAGGGGCGAAGCGATATCGGTTTCATAGCGCCATCATGCCGCTGTTGCGGGGGAAAGACAATTGATTTGACCCTTGCCAACCCATCTGTCATGCCCTCTAACCGACCCAAGACAACCCTCACACGATCTTTGCTCAGGGTAAGGAAGCCTTCATGAAAATCATCATTTGCGGCGCAGGGCAGGTGGGTTGGCAGATTGCCCGTCACCTCAGCGGAGAGCGCAACGATGTGACCGTGGTCGATAGCAATGCCGAATTGATCCGCCGCGCCACCGATACGCTGGATGTGCAAGGCATCGCCGGATTCGCCAGCTACCCTGATGTGCTGGACCGTGCGGGCGCGCGGGACGCCGAGATGATCATCGCCGCGACCCACTCGGACGAGGTCAATATGGTGACCTGTCAGGTCGCGCATTCGGTCTTTGGCATCAACCGCAAGATCGCCCGTCTGCGCAGCCAGTCCTATCTGGATGCGATTTATTCCGACCTTTACCGGCGCGATCACATGCCGATCGACGTGGTGATTTCCCCTGAGAAAGAGGTCGCCACCGCAGCGCTCCAGCGCCTCAGTGCGCCAGCGGCTTTCGACACCGAGATTTTCATGGACGGGCAGGCGCAGCTTCTCGGGATTTCCATCGACAGCGATTGCCCTGTGGTGAACACGCCGCTGCGGCAGCTTACCGATCTCTTCTCGACCCTGCGTGCGGTCGTGGCGGGCGTGCGCCGCGATGGCACGCTGTTCGCGCCCGAGGCGAAGGATCAGCTTTTTGTTGGCGACGACTGCTATGTCTTTTCGCATCACGACGACATCGCCCGCACGATGGAGATTTTCGGCAAGCAGACCACCAAGCAAGAGCGTGTCGTGCTGGTGGGCGGCGGCAATGTCGGCCTGACCGTGGCGCAGCACCTTGAGGCCGGACCGCTGCGCGTGCGCACCAAGATGATCGAGAAAAACCGCAAATGCGCCGAACGTGCCGCCGAAGGGTTGGAGCGGACGATCGTGTTGAATGGCGACGGGCTTGATGCCGCGCTGCTGGCCGAGGCGGGCATCAGCCGCGCCGATGCGATGCTGGCGGTGACCGATGACGACAAGACCAACATGCTGTCTTGTGTGCGTGCCAAGGCCGAGGGCTGCCCCTATGTCATTGCGCTGATCAACGACCCGACGCTGGTGCCGCTGATGACCCACCTTGGCATCGACGCCTATATCAACCCGCGCGCCACCACCGTCAGCTCGATCCTGCGCCACATCCGCCACGGCCGGGTGCGGGCGGTCTATTCCATCGGCGATGCCGAGGCCGAGGTGATCGAGGCCGAAGTGCTGTCGACATCGCCCCTCGCGGGCAAAAAAGTGTCGGAAATTGACTTCCCCGAGGGCGTGTTGATCGGCATGCTGCGCAAAGAAGGCAAGGTGATCCGTCCCATGGGCAGCACACGGATTGACGAAGGGGATGTTGTTGCCCTCTTCGCTCTGGCCGAGGATGTGCCGCGGGTTGAACAGCTTTTGCAGGTCTCGATCGACTTTTTCTAAGCGCAGGAGCGCCTTTGTGACGCAAACGACCAGCATAGGGCCGACCGGCATCCGCCGGGAGATCGTGCAGCTGCCGCTGTTCTTGCAATTGTTCGGCGTCTCTGCCCTGTCGATGATCCTGCCGTCGATCCACGGGCTGGTGATGAATGACCATCTGGCCAGCCGCGCCTTTCTCTATGCTGGTCTGCTGGGGCTTGTGGCCTTCACGCTTATCGCCATCGCCCATGCCGGGCGCAAACCCTTGGACGGCGCGCTTGGGCCGCTATTGTCGCTGCTGTCGGCCTTTGTGTTCCTGCCGGTCTTTTTCGCGGTGCCCTTCCTTGAGGCGCTGCCGACCACGCGGTTTATGAACGTCTATTTCGAAATGGTGAGCGCCCTGACCACCACCGGGGCCACGATGTTCAACCCCGAACGGTTGAGCGACACCCTGCATCTGTGGCGCGCGCAGGTCGGTTGGATGGGCGGGCTGCTCATGTGGGTCACGGCCTCGGCCATTCTGGCCCCGCTGCATTTGGGCGGCTTTGAGGTGACGGCGCAGGCCGAACCGGGNCGGCCCGATGACCGTATCGGCGCCCGCATGGGCCGGATCACCCCGCGNCAACGGCTGCTGCGCACCACGCAGGCNTTGNTGCCGATCTATTTCGGGCTGACGCTGCTGCTTTGGCTCTTGCTGGTCATCGGTGGAGAGACGGGCTTGGTGGCGCTCTGTCATGCCATGTCGGTGATGGCGACCTCGGGCATTTCGCCCATCGGTGGCGTGGCCGAAGCGCAGGTCGGCGTCACCGGCGAGGCGGTGATGATGCTGTTTATGCTCTTCGCCCTGTCGCGGCTGACCTTTTCCAAAGATACCGTGACCGCGACCCAAGGCGGGCTGATGACCGACCCAGAGTTCCGCATCGGTCTTTTGGTGGTGATCGGCGTGCCTTTGCTGCTCTTCGCACGCCACTGGATCGGCGCCTTTGAGGTTGAGGTCGAGGTTGACGGCACCCGCGCTTTGCACGCGCTTTGGGGCGGACTGTTTACCGTGCTGTCCTTCCTGTCGACGACCGGTTTCGTCTCTGAACATTGGGCCGAGGCGCAGAATTGGTCGGGGCTGCGCACGCCGGGGCTGGTGCTGATGGGACTTGCACTGATCGGCGGCGGGGTGGCCACCACGGCGGGCGGGGTCAAGCTTTTGCGGGTCTTCGCGCTCTATCAAAACGGGGTGCGGGAGATGGACAGACTGGTCTATCCCAATTCGGTCAGCGGCGCGGGGGCCGCCGGGCGTCGCTTGCAAAGCAACGGGGCCTTCATCGCGTGGATCTTCTTTATGCTCTTCGCGATGTCACTCGCCGGGGTGACCCTGCTGCTGACCCTGACTGGCGCGTCCTTTGATGCGGCGGTGGTCATGTCGGTGGCCACGCTCTCCACCACCGGGCCGCTGATCGAACATGCCGCGGACAAACCGATCCATTTGATCGAACTGGGCGTGGCCGCGAAAATCATCCTCAGCGGAGCAATGGTGCTGGGTCGGCTGGAAACCTTGGCGATTATTGCGCTGATGACCCCGAATTTGTGGCGCGCTTGACACGTTTAGCGCTAGAACCGCCCTAGTCCGCTGATATTGGGGCTGGAAACTCACGCTTTCGCACTCCATACTTGAGGCGATGGGGGGGTCCGGTACGCGGACGCCAGCAAGAACAAAAGGCGAGACTACCATGGCGTCAGACAGACAGAACCTTCAGGATGCGTTCCTAAACCACGTNCGCAAGACCAANGTNCCGGTGACAATTTTCCTGATCAATGGCGTCAAATTGCAGGGTGTGATTACCTGGTTTGACAACTTCTGCGTTCTGCTGCGCCGCGACGGTCAATCGCAACTTGTCTACAAGCACGCGATTTCGACCATCATGCCAAGCCAGCCGATCAGCCTTTATGAGGGCGAAGACGCTTCTTGAGCCGTCCAGCATTTCAGATCGACAACAGCGATGGGCCCCGCGTAACGCGCGCTTGGGTGCTGCATCCTGATATCAAGACCGACAACGACCGGCGCGCGCCTGAGCCCGCGCTGGCCGAAGCTGTCGCCTTGGCCGAAGCGCTGCCAGAGTTGCAGGTCGTGGGCTCCGAAGTGGTGCCGCTGCGCACCGTCCATGCCGGTATGCTTTTCGGCAAAGGCAAAATCGACGAGCTTGAGCAACGCATGAAGGCGGCGGAGGTTGACCTTGTGCTGGTCGATGGCCCCGTGACGCCCGTGCAGCAGCGCAACCTTGAGAAGGCTTGGGGCGTGAAACTGCTCGACCGCACCGGGCTGATTCTTGAGATTTTCAGCGACCGCGCGGCGACCCGTGAAGGGGTGCTTCAGGTCGAGATGGCCGCGCTGAACTATCAGCGCACGCGCCTTGTTCGCGCGTGGACCCACCTAGAACGGCAGCGCGGCGGTTTGGGCTTTGTCGGCGGACCGGGGGAAACCCAGATCGAGGCGGACCGCCGCGCCATCGACGACCAGTTGGTGCGTCTGCGCCGCCAGTTGGAAAAGGTCGTGAAAACCCGCGCCTTGCACCGCGCCGCCCGTGCCAAAGTGCCGTTCCCGATCGTCGCGCTTGTGGGCTATACCAACGCCGGAAAATCCACGCTTTTCAACCGCCTGACCGGGGCCGAGGTTATGGCCAAAGACATGCTCTTTGCCACGCTCGACCCGACCATGCGCAGCCTTGTCCTGCCCGATGGGCCAGAGATCATTCTCAGTGACACGGTGGGGTTCATCAGCGATCTGCCCACCGAACTCGTCGCAGCCTTCCGCGCCACGCTGGAAGAGGTGCTTGCCGCCGATATCATCTGCCATGTGCGCGATGTGTCCCATACCGAGACCGAAGAGCAGGCGCAGAACGTGCGCGATATCCTCGCCTCACTGGGCGTCCCGAAAGAGACCCGCAGTTTCGAGGTTTGGAACAAGCTGGACCTGCTGCCCGAAGACCGCGCCGACGCCATGCGCGCGCGGGCTGCGCGCAACGACGACGTGCTGGCAATCTCGGCCATTACCGGCGAGGGGCTTGAGGCGTTTCAGGAAACCATTGCCGAGGCGTTGCAAGGTGCGGTACGCGAGGCCGAATTGACCCTTGGCTTTGCCGAAGGCAAGAAACGCGCGTGGCTGTTTGCGCAGGATGTGGTCGAAGGTGAGCGTCAGACCGAAGACGGGTTTGAGATCACCGTGCGCTGGTCCGCGCGCCAAGAGGCTGAATTCCAGCAGATTTGATCGTTTGGGCGTAAGCTGGGTGGATCGGAAAGGATGCAAATTCGGAAACTTGAGGCCCGTGATGCCGCTGCCTTTCATGCGCTCAGGCTCGAAGGATTGCGAATCCACCCAGAGGCCTTTGGTGCATCCTTTGAGGAAGAAGCCAACCTGACACTTGCCGATGTGGCAAAGCGGTTGGGATCGGGCTGCGTATTTGGTGGCTTCAGTGATGCCGGTCACCTTGAGGGCATCGTTGGGCTTGCCCAGTCACAATCGCCAAAAATTCGTCATATCGCGACGATCTGGGGCATGTTCGTGCGACCAAGGGCACGAGGGGCCGGGCTGGCGGTGGCGCTGATGGAGGCAGCCATAGCGGAAGCCTTTGCCGATTGCACTTCAATCCGTCTATCGGTCGTTTCCAGAAACCAGGCCGCGCTGCGCCTTTATGAGCGGATGGGGTTTACGACATGGGCGGTGGATACCGAGGCGCTTTATGTAAACGGTGTTTACCATGATGAGGTTTTGATGCGGCGGTCGCGGTCCTAGGCGGCAATTGGTCGGGTCGAGGTGCCGGAATCCCATTATTCACGGCCAACCCCTCGAATTTTGTACGTCCTGCCGCATATGGTCATACGATCAGTAACGGAGCGCGCCGAATGACACTCGTCATCCTTTATATTTCAACGGTCGTTGTCTTCCTCGGGTTGGACTACCTTGGGTTGACCTATCTCATCAAACCTGTGTTTGAGCGGGACATTGGCGGTTGGCTGCTTGACGAGTTTCGCGTGGCCCCGGCGCTGATTTTCTACGCCTTCTTCGTGGCGGTGGTGCTGTGGTTCGTGTCTTGGCCTGCGATGACAGGGGATCATTCGCTGCTTTGGGTCTTTGGCAATGCGCTGCTGATCGGCGCGATGGGCTATGGCACCTATGAGTTCACCAATCTGGCGACGCTCAAGGATTGGACATGGGCCATGGTGGCGCGAGACTTCGCCTGGGGGTCGGTCCTGACCGGCACGGCGGCAACCGCAGGCGTGGCGATCACCCGCGCGCTGACCTAGCGGCCATTCTCGGTCGACCAGCGCCAAGCGCCGGGTTGCAGACCGGCCAGTTCCCAATCGCCCACGCTTTCGCGGATCAGCCGCAGCGTGGGCAAACCGACATGGGCCGTCATGCGCCGCACTTGCCGGTTGCGCCCCTCGCGGATGGTGATGCGCAGCCAAGCGTCGGGCACCGTCTTGCGAAAACGCACGGGCGGGTCGCGCGGCCAAAGCGCCTCGGGCGTGTCGATCTGATCTACCTCTGCAGGTTTCGTAACGCCGTCTTTCAGTTCCACCCCCTTGCACAGTGCTTCAAGGGCCGCGGCATCCGGCGTGCCTTCGACCTGCACCAGATAGGTCTTGGGCCGTTTGTACTTAGGATGCGCGATACGGGCCTGTAGGGGGCCGTGATCGGTCAGCACCAATAAGCCTTCGCTGTCACGGTCCAGCCGCCCGGCGGGATAGAATCCCTTTTCATCGACATAGGCCGAGAGTGTGGGCCGCGTGCTGCCCTCAGTGCCTCTATCGGTGAATTGCGACAGCACGCCGTAGGGTTTGTTCAGCAGGATCACACGGGCGGTCATTGGGCAG
>FUFK010046406.1_pt1 | contig 11167 bp, 11 predicted proteins | sample 1021851 | NCBI WGS metagenome assembly FUFK01 (sample SAMEA51879418, study PRJEB19060) | metagenome
ACGTACGTAACCTTTTGTAACAGATTTTAATATCCTGTAAAGTCCCTATTTTAGGGGTAACCCTATGCAAGTTTGGAAACTGTTAAAGTCCTATAGAGTCTGAGCAGTATCCTTTTTTATCCTACATCTTTTTTAGAAATACAGATTATATTATTAACTTTATCCTGTAGGTCCTCAGGTTTAATTCTTGTATATCGTTTCAACATTTTCCAGTCTTTGTGTCCACTTAGTGCAGCAGTCTCAGGTATACTTAAACCACTTAATAATGCATTAGTACAAAAGCATGCTCTAAGGTCGTGCGATCTAAAGTATGCTAAGTTTGCTTTTTCCCTAGCTTTGACAAAGTGTTCATAGTATTTCGAATACACAACATTGAATACTGTCTTACCAAATCTATGCTTTAACAGTATTGCGTATGCTTTATCGTTTACTGGTATTGTACGTTTATCACCGTTCTTTGTATCCAGGAACGTAACTTGTTTGGAGTTTAAATTAACTTCGCTATGAGCTAGCTCAGCTAATTCACTCCACCTTGCACCAGTCTCATACAACATTATAACAAAGTCTTTTATGTAATCACTACACGCATTCAGCAATTCATTATATTGATTATAGGTCAGTACATACTCTCTCTCATTATCAACCTTAGGCATTGAGATTAGATTTACAGGGTTCTCGGCTGGTAAGTGTATGCCCCACTCTCGCTTTGCAGTATTCCACGCAACCTGGACCAGTTGCAAATAGTGTTTAATTGTTTGAGGTGCTTTACCACTTAACTCTCGTTTAAGTGTGCTCAGGTGTGAACCTTTTAATCTTAACAAACTAATTAATGCTATCTTGTTATTGATTAACTTATTAATTTTATAATACTCGGACTTATAACCTTTCTTATTGATAGTTACTTCATCTCGGTATTTAACTAAGATATCTTTAAGAGTTGTATTGCCAGCATTGGAATAGTCCTCAAATATATTCCTATCCATATCGCTCTCAACTTGCTGAGCAAACTTACTTGCGTCACTCTTTTGATCGAAACTTTTGTAGATTACTGGATAACCTTTCTTACAAATACGCACCGACCACTTATTACGTTTTTTTCTTATACTCGCCATTTCTGCCTTTCTAGTGTGCCCATAGTGTGCCCACGTTTGTTCACGTTCGCAAAAATGATCTATAAAGGTTGATTAACCTTGTTTAGTGTGGCGGTCCCTAGGGGAATCGAACTTCCCTTAGTTGGACCTGAACTCGGGGTCGAGACCCTTGGACACTAGCAAAATCATCATCTGCCAACATTAATAACTCTATCAATATTTTAACCTTTTAGCAACCGAGTGTGCCCACAGTGTGCCCAGATCTAGCCTCGTCCTGTTGGACTCGGCAGCAATCCAAGGGGATTACTATTTTAAATAGAGGTACCAATCGTATCTTGAACTCACGTTTTGCCAGACCACCCCACCCCCCTTTTTTACATTAGGGGTCCCAATAGTTTAGGTNTATAGCAAGGTTAGACACAGTCATAGACATTGAAATCAATTTTGGTACCATGCAANTATGAAAGCTAGAAAGAAAAAANNTGTNAGTGCACCTACNCTTGCNAACATGACAGCTCTATACAAAAGTCGTGGTCAGAAAAATGCTAAAAAAATGGCTGAGATTTACATGAGAGGTTATAGGTTTGCTAAAGCACATAGTGTTAAGAAGAAGTAAGCAAGCAACAAGGATCAAGGAACAAGGACCAAGCGACAATGCAAGCTAGAAAGAAAAAATCTCATAAGCCTACTCTTGCAGAAGAGTTTGAAAGAGGAATTATACCTCGTAAAGAGTTTGATAAAAAAAAGACTCAATTAAGCCAACAAAAGCCAACTTTAGGCTGCATGTATAACGTTGAAGTTACTCCGAAAACTAATGAGGTAACCTAGTATATAACGTTGAAGTTTTCTCAATGTTTATGCCAAAAATTAACTTTTTTAGACGTTATATGCACGTTACATTCCGTTACTTTCAAAGTAATACTAAGTAACTAATCCAGCTTAATCCAGCCTCTTGGTTGCCTCCAAAAACTTTTTCAAAATCAAAGCTCTCAAAGGTAAATCAGCAACTGGTAAAAAAATATTAATATCTATTGCCACCCTAAGAAAGTTTCACGTGATACAAATTTACTTTGTTATCTTTGCATTACGTTTAGCTCGTTCCATGTCTAACGATCTTCTAGTCTCATGTCGTATAAACTTGAACTCATCAGGGTATGCTTTCAACATCTTATTAACTGGTGCCTCTATAACACCCCACATTTGACGTTNTNTNCCCTCCGTAACNGTTTTNGTATAGATATTTATTCCCCANACNTTGTTTGCAGTAGTTTTCATTTTTTTCCTCCTTTTAATTTGTCTGTGTAAAATGGTACATACTTCTTGCCTAGCTCATCAGCAGTCATATTTTGATATTTTTTATGATCTCTAATGGTCCAAATTGTAACTCTTGAACCTATCTCACTAACTGGACAAGCAGCTTTTTTCTTACCACCAATTAATTCTATTGCTGTTGCAACTTCTCTTAATCTAGTAATTTTTACTTTTTTATTTTCACGTAAGTAATCAAACAGCTCAACTGTAGTAAGCATATCTCTATCGAATGGGAAAGTACCTTGCTGATATTGCTCTTTAACATAATCATTAAGAGGTCTGTCTGCCATTTGAGACATCATATCTCTATAGACTGTGTGTGGTGCTGTTCCTAAAGGTTTAAATTTAGATAAGTTTCTATTCAACATATCTGCCTTAACACCAGCAGCTAAATCGCCATTGGTCCTTTGTTCATGGTACTCATCAAGCATTTGTTGGTTACGTTTAGCCTCGCTAAAGTATACCCAATATCTAACTTCATTAAATGGTAGTGCGAATGCGTCTCGGTAATTTGTATTAATCCAATAATTAGTACAAGTATCTTGTTCGCTATATTCTTTATAAAGTTGTCTTACACCAATGCTGCCCTCAGTAATCAAAGTTTTTAGAGTATTAATCAGTTGTGATTTTTCACTCCAATTCCCTTTGCTCTTAGCCTCATCAATTAATACAGTTTGTGAGTTGATCAGGTAACCTTTACCTTTATCAAGTGCCTCAGCTAACTCTATCTTTCTAGTGTTACTAAGTCCTAGTATATCTCTATGTATGTCAAACAAACTACCCTTACCTAACTGAAATTCATCTGATTGCAGTATAATAGCATGACGTATTTTCATACCTGGGTTTTGTACCTGATAAGCTATCCAGTCTAAGAAGTGATTACGTTCTACTTCATGCGGAATAACATGTTTAGCTAATGCATAGAATATATCTGTATCTGCTTTAGGATTAGGTTCTAGGTCGTTCTTCTCGTATATATTAATCATTTGTTTCTTGCCTACAGTTACAAATCTCTTCTCATCATTAGGCTTATACGTGAAGTCAACAACCACCTTTCTATCTGGGTGCAGTTTCCAAAATTTTAACGGTGTATATTTACCAGTAAAATCTTTTGCATATTTCATATCTATAGCCTCTGCGTCATACAATTCTTTATCCTCCAGGTCATAGAACTTCTTTTGTTTCATCATGTATGCAATTCTATCAACAAAAGTATTTGTGAACTCAGGAAGTACATCTCTACCAGTTACACCCAACATAGCTTTCTTTAGGTCCCTGATCTCATTATCAGTCCAGCCATATTCTGCTTTCATAGTTGGCAGTCCCTGTAGTTGGTCTGACTTATCTTTACTGTATGTAGACTTAACCTTAGCTAACTTCTCTTTGTATTCATCTACACTAAGTTTTGTATCACCAGACTGTTTAAGTATTGCTGAGAGAACTTCAGTNCAGTTTTTTTGTTCAAACTTATGCTGCCACATAGAATTAACAACCAGCTTTAAATACTCATCACGTATACCTGGATTAGGTAACTTACGTAAAAATATACTTGCTACAGCTAGTAGTGCTGTTGACTTGTATAGTACATCATAAGTAGTTTCTGCTGGGTAATCACAACTATTCCATACAACAGTTTCGTCCTCGTCATACTTGCCTAGACACATTGTGTAATGATCATTAGCTCTTAACTCTACTACCATTTTTTTATCTGTATCTGGGTTATCTAGCTGAAAGAACTTTCGTGTATGTTTCTTTGTTAGATCAATCACTTTATAAATTCTGTGTGATCTTTCTGTACTTGCTCGACCAAACTCAAACTTTGTTGGAGGTAAAAAGTAATCTGCCAGGACACGTGCCTCCCAACAGTCTAAGTCTATGTCTACTAACAAACTTTCCTTACCAGTTATAATATTATAGTTTAAATAATCCTTATATTCTGTGGGGTTTTTGAGCTGTTTGTTAAGTCTTTTGGTCCAGCTTTCCATATTAACTTTCTTACCGTAGTCGCTATAAAATATAATTGCACCACTAGCTAAAAGTTTTGAAATGATATTGAGGTTATCTGTCATGGTTTCCTCAAATCTTTTTTGTAGTTGCTTACAAGTCCACCAGCTTTCATAGCTTTAAGACTATCGAGNTAATCTAACAAATCTTTTATTTGTTCTGTAGATGAACTCTCTATCTCTTTTGTATAAGAACTAGGATACTCATTCTTTAACATTGANAGCAGTGTGTCTCTTGATAGNCCACCACCCCTCAGGTTAATTCTATCTAAGCCTAACTCTTTTAAGAAATCATCAAAACTCTTTCCTGGATTGTCTTTCTTCCATTTTTCAAATCTTGATAAATCTTGCAATAAGTCTAACTCGAACTCTTCTCTTGGAGTTTCACTCATAGCTAGCTTAATAGATTGCTTAACCTTTCTTTCATCATACGCAGGNTTNCCAATATTATTCTTCGATCGTTTCATGGCTACCTCCATTCAATGATTTTTTAAGGTCAGTATATGCAGCTCTAAGATGTTCTGCCTCTTTGTGTCTATTAGTTGCTGTAAGTGTTAGGTTCTNGATCTCTTCTCTATAATGATCAATTAATTGCTCAGCTCTTTGTAGACTGAAAGCCAGGTCCTGTATTACATTCATCTGCTTTATAACTAGCTGACGTATATGTCTNTTCTCAACCTGACCGTCCTTATCAACACCTACTTTCTTTTTTCGCTTTTTGTAGAAATGCTTAGCAAATACATCAATTACAAACTTAGAGTTTTTAAATGTTTCCCATAAAGGTTTTTTAACTCTTAAGCCTCTTTTAAATTGTTTAAAACTAGTCATTGTCTACCCCCAATATTGCAGCCAATCCCTGAGGTTCTTCTTTGAAGTTAAACTCTAGCTGTTTCGGCTTTTGTACTGGTTGCTGTATACGTGGAGTTATAATAGGGCTTATATCTATCTTGATGTCCTTAACTAAATCTGATGAAAGTTTTAATGGTTTNTTATTTGTACCATTAGTAGTCACCATTCGATTGTAGTTATTTTTTAGATAGTCTATTTGCTCTTTACTNGCCTCTTTAGCAAACTCACGTTTTTTCTTTGGTTTAGTTANGTGNTCGTATAGCTGCTTTCTTTGCTTAGGNTTNTAATGATTATACTTAACCTCACTATCGTACGTATCATGCATATCTGCAATACGTTGACCTAGTTTATTAAGGGTATCACTCATCATCACCCCCTTTTACTATTNCCATATCAANNANGTGTTTAANATCCCCTAGTCTGCCATAATTATCTATTATTTCACCGTTTAATTTTTCTAAATCATAATTAGCTTTACCAGCAAAGTCTTTCTTCTCATACGGTGTACACTTACGTGTAAGACCAAACTCAGGTGATGTTGCTGGATATCTCTCACAGTCTTTCACATTAGACTGTTCATCTGCAAAATAATATTCGTGTCCATGACTAGCTTTATGCATGTCTTGAACAACACCTATTCTACGAGATATACGTAATAGATCTTTAGAAACTTTATCTATTATCTCACTCCAGGTCCTGTAGTTATCAATGACGTCTTTGTTTATAGAGTTGTCGCCTAAACCTCTTTTTATATCGTCGTTCATTATGCCTCCTAAGCATATTGCGAGAGGGCTTTTACACCCTCCCACGTCCGATATATTCATCACCAGGTTTAGATCAGTGCAGTAATGAAACTTTGAAACTTAAGAATGAAGTACATGCTAGCTAGCGAGTACATTGTGAAATCGAGCATGATTAACTCGGTTTTGTCTTTCATAAATTTGTACATTGTCTGTTCCATATCTAAACCGTAATAATATATCGTATTATTATTGTTGTGAGTATCTGACACTCGTTTCAGATCNTCATTCTTCTTTCTTGGGTATGATAGGAATTTGTTTTGATACGGACTATCAACGTACGTACCCTTTTGTAACAGATTTTAATATCCTGTAAAGTCCCTATTTTAGGGGTGACCCTATGCAAGTTTGGAAACTGTTAAAGTCCTATAGAGTCTGAGCAGTATCCTTTTTTATCCTACATCTTTTTTAGAAATACAGATTATATTATTAACTTTATCCTGTAGGTCCTCAGGTTTAATTCTTGTATATCGTTTCAACATNTTCCAGTCTTTGTGTCCACTTAGTGCAGCAGTCTCAGGTATACTTAAACCACTTAATAATGCATTAGTACAAAAGCATGCTCTAAGGTCGTGTGATCTAAAGTATGCTAAGTTTGCTTTTTCCCTAGCTTTGACAAAGTGTTCATAGTATTTCGAATACACAACATTGAATACTGTCTTACCAAATCTATGCTTTAACAGTATTGCGTATGCTTTATCGTTTACTGGTATTGTACGTTTGTCACCGTTCTTTGTATCCAGGAACGTAACTTGTTTGGAGTTTAAATTAACTTCGCTATGAGCTAGCTCAGCTAATTCACTCCACCTTGCACCAGTCTCATACAACATTATAACAAAGTCTTTTATGTAATCACTACACGCATTCAGCAATTCATTATATTGATTATAGGTCAGTACATACTCTCTCTCATTATCAACCTTAGGCATTGAGATTANATTTACAGGGTTCTCGGCTGGTAAGTGTATGCCCCACTCTCGCTTTGCAGTATTCCACGCAACCTGGACCAGTTGCAAATAGTGTTTAATTGTTTGAGGTGCTTTACCACTTAACTCTCGTTTAAGTGTGCTCAGGTGTGAACCTTTTAATCTTAACAAACTAATTAATGCTATCTTGTTATTNATTANCTTATTAATTTTATAATACTCNGACTTATAACCTTTCTTATTGATAGTTACTTCATCTCGGTATTTAACTAAGATATCTTTAAGAGTTGTATTGCCAGCATTGGAATAGTCCTCAAATATATTCCTATCCATATCGCTCTCAACTTGCTGAGCAAACTTACTTGCGTCACTCTTTTGATCGAAACTTTTNTAGATTACTGGATAACCTTTCTTACAAATACGCACCGACCACTTATTACGTTTTTTTCTTATACTCGCCATTTCTGCCTTTCTAGTGTGCCCATAGTGTGCCCACGTTTGTTCACGTTCGCAAAAATGATCTATAAAGGTTGATTAACCTTGTTTAGTGTGGCGGTCCCTAGGGGAATCGAACTTCCCTTAGTTGGACTAGAACCTCGTTGTCGAGACCCTNGGACACTAGCAAAATCATCATCTGCCAACATTAATAACTCTATCAATATTTTATCGTTTTAGCAACCGAGTGTGCCCACAGTGTGCCCAGATCTAGCCTCGTCCTGTTGGACTCGGCAGCAATCCAAGGGGATTACTATTTTAAATAGAGGTACCAATCGTATCTTGAACTCACGTTTTGCCAGACCACCCCACCCCCCTTTTTTACATTAGGGGTCCCAATAGTTTAGGTATATAGCAAGGTTAGACACAGTCATAGACATTGAAATCAATTTTGGTACCATGCAACTATGAAAGCTAGAAAGAAAAAAATTGCAGCACCTACACTTGCGAACATGACAGCTCTATACAAAAGTCGTGGTCAGAAAAATGCTAAAAAAATGGCTGAGATTTACATGAGAGGTTATAGGTTTGCTAAAGCACATAGTGTTAAGAAGAAGTAAGCAAGCAACAAGGAACAAGGACCAAGCGACAATGCAAGTTAGAAAGAAAAAATCTCATAAGCCTACTCTTGCAGAAGAGTTTGAAAGAGGAATTATACCTCGTAAAGAGTTTGATAAAAAAAAGACTCAATTAAGCCAACAAAAGCCAACTTTAGGCTGCATGTATAACGTTGAAGTTACTCCGAAAACTAATGAGGTAACCTAGTATATAACGTTGAAGTTTTCTCAATGTTTATGCCAAAAATTAACTTTTTTAGACGTTATATGCACGTTACATTCCGTTACTTTCAAAGTAATACTAAGTAACTAATCCAGCTTAATCCAGCCTCTTGGTTGCCTCCAAAAACTTTTTCAAAATCAAAGCTCTCAAAGGTAAATCAGCAACTGTCAAAAAAATATTATTATATCTGCTACTACGAGAAAAGTTTCACGTGATNTAAAATTACTTAGTAATCTTTGAATTACGTTTAGCTCTCTCACCGTCTAATGATCTTCTAGTCTCATGTCTTATAAACTTAAANTCATCAGGGTATCCTCGCAACATTTTATCTATTGGTGCCTCTATAACACCCCACATTTGACGTTGTGTTCCCTCCGTAACNGTTTTNGTATAGATATTTATTCCCCANACNTTGTTTGCAGTAGTTTTCATTTTTTTCCTCCTTTTAATTTGTCTGTGTAAAATGGTACATACTTCTTGCCTAGCTCATCAGCAGTCATATTTTGATATTTTTTATGATCTCTAATGGTCCAAATTGTAACTCTTGAACCTATCTCACTAACTGGACAAGCAGCTTTTTTCTTACCACCAATTAATTCTATTGCTGTTGCAACTTCTCTTAATCTAGTAATTTTTACTTTTTTATTTTCACGTAAGTAATCAAACAGCTCAACTGTAGTAAGCATATCTCTATCGAATGGGAAAGTACCTTGCTGATATTGCTCTTTAACATAATCATTAAGAGGTCTGTCTGCCATTTGAGACATCATATCTCTATAGACTGTGTGTGGTGCTGTTCCTAAAGGTTTAAATTTAGATAAGTTTCTATTCAACATATCTGCCTTAACACCAGCAGCTAAATCGCCATTGGTCCTTTGTTCATGGTACTCATCAAGCATTTGTTGGTTACGTTTAGCCTCGCTAAAGTATACCCAATATCTAACTTCATTAAATGGTAGTGCGAATGCGTCTCGGTAATTTGTATTAATCCAATAATTAGTACAAGTATCTTGTTCGCTATATTCTTTATAAAGTTGTCTTACACCAATGCTGCCCTCAGTNATCAAAGTTTTTAGAGTATTAATCAGTTGTGATTTTTCACTCCAATTCCCTTTGCTCTTAGCCTCATCAATTAATACAGTTTGTGAGTTGATCAGGTAACCTTTACCTTTATCAAGTGCCTCAGCTAACTCTATCTTTCTAGTGTTACTAAGTCCTAGTATATCTCTATGTATGTCAAACAAACTACCCTTACCTAACTGAAATTCATCTGATTGCAGTATAATAGCATGACGTATTTTCATACCTGGGTTTTGTACCTGATAAGCTATCCAGTCTAAGAAGTGATTACGTTCTACTTCATGCGGAATAACATGTTTAGCTAATGCATAGAATATATCTGTATCTGCTTTAGGATTAGGTTCTAGGTCGTTCTTCTCGTATATATTAATCATTTGTTTCTTGCCTACAGTTACAAATCTCTTCTCATCATTAGGCTTATACGTGAAGTCAACAACCACCTTTCTATCTGGGTGCAGTTTCCAAAATTTTAACGGTGTATATTTACCAGTAAAATCTTTTGCATATTTCATATCTATAGCCTCTGCGTCATACAATTCTTTATCCTCCAGGTCATAGAACTTCTTTTGTTTCATCATGTATGCAATTCTATCAACAAAAGTATTTGTGAACTCAGGAAGTACATCTCTACCAGTTACACCCAACATAGCTTTCTTTAGGTCCCTGATCTCATTATCAGTCCAGCCATATTCTGCTTTCATAGTTGGCAGTCCCTGTAGTTGGTCTGACTTATCTTTACTGTATGTAGACTTAACCTTAGCTAACTTCTCTTTGTATTCATCTACACTAAGTTTTGTATCACCAGACTGTTTAAGTATTGCTGAGAGAACTTCAGTNCAGTTTTTTTGTTCAAACTTATGCTGCCACATAGAATTAACAACCAGCTTTAAATACTCATCACGTATACCTGGATTAGGTAACTTACGTAAAAATATACTTGCTACAGCTAGTAGTGCTGTTGACTTGTATAGTACATCATAAGTAGTTTCTGCTGGGTAATCACAACTATTCCATACAACAGTTTCGTCCTCATCATACTTGCCTAGACACATTGTGTAATGATCGTTAGCTCTTAACTCTACTACCATTTTTTTATCTGTATCTGGGTTATCTAGCTGAAAGAACTTTCGTGTATGTTTCTTTGTTAGATCAATCACTTTATAAATTCTGTGTGATCTTTCTGTACTTGCTCGACCAAACTCAAACTTTGTTGGAGGTAAAAAGTAATCTGCCAGGACACGTGCCTCCCAACAGTCTAAGTCTATGTCTACTAACAAACTTTCCTTACCAGTTATAATATTATAGTTTAAATAATCCTTATATTCTGTGGGGTTTTTGAGCTGTTTGTTAAGTCTTTTGGTCCAGCTTTCCATATTAACTTTCTTACCGTAGTCGCTATAAAATATAATTGCACCACTAGCTAAAAGTTTTGAAATGATGTTGAGGTTATCTGTCATGGTTTCCTCAAATCTTTTTTGTAGTTGCTTACAAGTCCNCCAGCTTTCATAGCTTTAAGACTATCGAGATAATCTAACAAATCNTTTATTTGTTCTGTAGATGAACTCTCNATCTCTTTTGTATAAGAACTAGGATACTCATTCTTTAACATTGAGAGTAGTGTNTCTCTTGATAGACCACCACCCCTNAGNTTAATTCTATCTAAGCCTAACTCTTTTAAGAAATCATCAAAACTCTTTCCTGGATTGTCTTTCTTCCATTTTTCAAATCTTGATAAATCTTGCAATAAGTCTAACTCNAACTCTTCTCTTGGAGTTTCACTCATAGCTAGCTTAATAGATTGCTTAACCTTTCTTTCATCATACGCAGGCTTA
>FUFK010074531.1_pt1 | contig 11162 bp, 5 predicted proteins | sample 1021851 | NCBI WGS metagenome assembly FUFK01 (sample SAMEA51879418, study PRJEB19060) | metagenome
AGATCTGGTTTTGCAAAAAAAAATAAAATGGGACTAATAGATAAAACAAACAAAAAATCTATAAAACCAGATAGTATTTTATACCAGGCTTATAAAATGATGGGAATACCTTATCTTTGGGGAGGAAATTCAACAAAAGGAAATGATTGCTCAGGATTTACACAAATAATTTTTAAAGCAAACGGCCTTCAGCTGCCTAGAGATGCAAGACAACAAGCTCTAGAGGGAATAAAAATTACTCCTAACGAAGATTGGTCTAATATTCTTGAAGGTGATTTATTATTTTTTGGAAGAGAAGATAGAGTAACTCATGTTGGAATTAGTTTAGGTAAAAAAGATTTTATTCACCAAGGTGGCAAAGTAGAAGTAAACTCTTTAGATGAAAGGTCAGAAGATTTCAGTCCAAAAAGATTAGAGTCATTTTTATTTATAAAACGCATTCTTGTAGTATCATCTTAATAATTGATATACTCATTCTAAACAGCCTTGTAAAATCCAATCATATATCATTTGCAATTTATCAGGTTGATTATCAAAAAAATTAACATTATCCTGCGGCATTCGATCGCCATCAATATGATCACCAGAACATTTAGTATATAACAAACTATTTTCTGGATCGAATGGTACCACTATATGACCATTTTGACTTCCCAGCATCGTGTTTTCATACGAGTCCAGATTTAAAGCATAAAAACTGTACTCTGGCTCACTATGACATGAATAACATCTATTTTCAAAAAGTGAAGTGAGATCTTGAAAACGTATCGAATCAATAGTAGCAATGGTGTCTTGATCTAAATTCTGATTACTTTCTTCATTGTTATCTTCACATGAAGAAATAAAAAATACTGTATTTATCAAAAAGAAAAAAAAACCAATGTGAAAAATATTTCTNTGAAAGAACTTAAAAGTATTNAAAATTATATTTTGGAAATATTTTCTATTACTATTCATTATCAATTATTTTTTTACAGTTGTTCAAAAAATGATAAATCTGGAGNATATTTTTTTTCTCTCATTTTCTCATATTTATAAATGGCATCTCCTAATGCAGNAAGGAAAGGAATAGTTAGAGTGTCATAATCATATATATTATCATTTAACACCCCATTACTATTGCCGTAAACTACTGCGGTGAGAAAAAATTCCACACCGTGCTTCTGATCAATTATATATGCATTGTCTAAAACAAATCCATATGCTAGNCCCACTTTATTAAATATCTTTATATGATCTGGAATTCTAGCCTTACTATCACCAAACATAAAAAATTTACAATACCCATCATAATACTTTGCACCATATTTTGGATTTGTACTATGTCTTGGCAGCATAGACATTTTACTTAAAATAAATTTTTGATCTAATTCAGATAGCAATAATTGATTTTCAGAATTATTTTGGTTTGGAAATATTAATTGAATCAAAAATTTATGCTGGTCAGGAATGCTCATGAAATTTTTTTTAGANAAATCCATTGGTTCTTCAACTTTTTCCCCCATCGCATTATGACAATCCCCAAGAAGAAAGTCTTCAAATGGACTATCCAAATCTATTCCCATTTTTCTGGAAGGTTCCTCAAAAATTATTCCTGAATCATTATAGAATTGGATTGCATTTGCATACTGATTTTCTCTTTCTGTTAAAGAAAGACTTAAACGATGTCTTATCCTTGTTTTTGGGAATCCTAATTCCCACATTCTGGAGTTAATATGGTCTGGGCCAAGATATTCATAGAGTCTATTAAAAGCATCGTTATCTGATACAACAAATAATTTATGCAAATAATGACCAATTGTAGGAAGACCNTTTTTTGCTGTANTNTCNACGNNCACTCCCTCAAGTGATCCAAAGCCAGCTTTAATTTTTAAGTATGTATCTTTATCAATAGANGGAGTCTGATTTAATTTTTCCAGAGCTAAAGCAGCTACTTGTAGCTTAATAGTGCTTGCAGGATAAAAATATTTTTCTGGCGTAACTCCGAATGAATGCGAAATGAATTCTGGATGATTATTTTTGTCTCGATTAATTTTTGTATACATTAATTGGAATTTGTACTTATTNNGATCNTTNATTATATCTGCATATTTTTTATCAACTTGATTCAAAATTGTTTTTAATAATTTAGAATCCTGCTCTAGTATTTTATTTTGTTTTGTACTTACTAATGCATANANAATCCAAAGTGAAATTAAACCCACAGGAAGGAACAAAATTTTTCCATTTCTGTGATTAATAAATAAATCAACAATATTACATACCAGCACATTAATAAAAGCCGAAACCATAATGAACCAAGTCCATGCTAAACCAATATGCTTTAAGTAAAAAACAATTACCAAGCTTGAACACAATCCTGCAATCAAACTTATTACGTGAAATTTTTTCTTAAACTTTGTTAATAAAAATAATCCTAAAAGTCCTCCATATGTAAAAGAAGCAATTTGCAGTCCTATAATAACTATGGCAGAGTCACTTTCNTCNAAAACAAGTGCAATGCTTATNAGAACTAAAGCCCAAAACAGACTAATAAGTTTAGAAAACCTTAAATTTGACTTTCCACCAAACCAATCAATTATCGTTGAAGATGCAAGGGAATTAATTGAAGAACTAAGTGTAGACATTGCAGCGGAAAGAATACCTGCTAGCAACAATCCTCTTAAACCTGCCGGAAGATATTGAACAATAAATGTTGAAAATTCTCTATCTTTTTCTAGCGCTGCACCACCGAGAAAATGGTGAATAAGTGAACCTGCAAATAGAAATATTGTAAATTGTATTAATACAAAAATCCCACTACCGATCATCGCTTTTCTTCCCGATGATAAATCTTTTGTCGTAAGCACTCTTTGCACCATCATGTAATCAACTCCATGCGAAGAAAAGGATAAGAACATCCCTCCAATAATGGCACTTATAAAGAAGTAAGGATCTTCAAAAATGTTACCTGAAAGGTTAAATATATCTAATTTACCTTGATCAGATATTGTATTAAGAATTTTACTAAAGGAATCCTCAGAATTAAAAAGGATAAACAGGATACTAATTAGGCCACCCGCCAGATAAAGTAAGAATTGCATACTGTCTATCCAAACAATTGTTTTGATACCTCCTAAGGAAGAATAAATCACGGTTACCATACCAATAATAAGAACTGAGGATGGTAATGACCATCCTGTAACTACCTGCACAATAACTGCTGTAGCTAAGAACCGTATTCCATCAGCTAGCACACGTGTTACCAGAAAAATTCCCGAAGCTACTTTTTGTATNGNNGTGCCATATTTTTCTCCTAAAATTTCATAAATGGATGTAATACCCGTAGTAAAATACTTAGGTAGGAAAAAAACAGATACCAGTAACCTCCCTAAAATATATCCCATTGCTAGTTGTAAGAAGAACCAATTTCCTCTATAAGCTATTCCTGGAATACTTATAAAAGTAAGAACCGATGTCTCTGTAGCAACAATGGAAAACATAGCTACAACCCAAGGAAGATTTTTATTGCCTAAAAAAAAGTCAGATATTGTTTTGTTTTTGTGGCTTTGAATCCAGCCATATGAAATAATTGCAGCTAAAAATACAACAATTACTAAACTATCAAACCAATGTATAACCTATCTCCTAATTTGCACTTACTTTATTAAAATCATTGGTAAAGAGCTTTTATTCTGATTTGAAATCATGGTATATATGTACATACCTGAAGAGACCTCGTTTCCATTTTGATTTAATCCATTCCATCTTACTTTATGTTGGCCTGGTTGGTAATTTTTTTGAACCAAATCAATAATTTTATTTCCAGTAATATCATAAATAGAAAGTTGAATAAAACTTTTGTTTTGAACAGAAAAAGAAATTTCTGTAGAAGAATTAAATGGATTTGGAAAATTCCTACCCAAACGAAAAGGTTGTTCAAAATTAGTTTCATTCGTTGATAAAATAACATTATCTACAATTCGAAAATCATCAATGTAGATCTTTCCGAATTGTGATTGTCCTGGATTATATTTCAATTGAAAACTATCAAACCTCATATTTCCATCAAGGTTACCATCTCCTATCCAAGACCCTGTTCCATCCATACTCATATCCCAAGAAACCAGCTTCCATCCTACCCAATCAATAGCATACCACGGACTCACTTCATGATTAGAACTACTTGAATTTGGAAAATTATCGTCAACACAAAACCGGAAGCTATTACCAGATCCATCTCCAAATATGTAAGCCTGCATGATTTTAGAATTATTAAAAATCACTTCTCGTGGAGATCCCCCACTCAAATAAATTCGAATCAGCCAATCGCTACTTAAAAGATTCCATCCATAATTCACTTCCATCGAATAATTACTATCATATAATAAATTAATAATATCTGAGCTTGGTTCTATCCATGTACTATCAGAAATGATTCCAATAGTACTACCTGATGATTGAGGATCCCACCAATGATTCCCTAGGTCAATCTCAAGATTATCTATTTCATCNTGAGCCCAATCTGTGTTACCCGTTTCAAAGCTGAAAGATTGATTCATTTCCGTAGTATTGTTGAATATATCAGATAAACCAGATGAGAGCCTTGAAATGTATATTTCATTTGGGTTCAAATTCTCGTATGGAAAGTAACAGATTGAACTTTTAGAGCCTACTGGATAATAAACAAAATCACCTGGGACCGAGGAATTATCCAGTAATCGCTCCAGTAAAAAATAGTTTGCTAGGTTACTTTCTGAATTAAGAACCTCGTTGAACTGGATATTGATAATGGGAAAAATTTCATTCCCATATGAAATGTTTTCAGGAAATGTATTGATGACCTCAGGAGGGAACATATCTGCTGGACCAGTTCTAAAATGTAATTCGTAATTTCCTCCCTCCTGATTATTTTCATCACCATCAATGTAGTGGCCATAGATATCTTTTGCTTCATCCAAAATAGTTAAAACATAATCTGTTTCAACATCTAATGAATCCGGAATGAGAATGAGAGTTGTGCTATTTTCCCAAAATCCCTCTACATTTGCCTGAGGACTTAAAAGAATATATCCTAAAACAGAAAGAGTATCCATAGGGCGACTGAATATTAGCTCAATTGAATCCCAAGCTGGAAAGAGTGTATCTCCAGAAACAGGGATACTTTCTGCAACAATTGGTGGTTGGCTGGAAAGCAATTCTACATCATGAAAAGTAATAAATGTATCAATCATTGAAATNATAGATGTATCACTATAGTAACCATCTGCTGAAATAATGATTTCAATGGAATCTTCTGGCAGGTTTTCAAACCAATAAAATCCGTTTTTTAATTCATTTTCGTCATTAGTGAATTGATTAAATAATGATTCATATGTATCTGTTGTATATTGGAATTGCCCCACTTGAACCTGCGCNCCGTTGATAGGTTCCAAAGACTCCAGATCACGAATTTGTCCAGCTAATTGGTCTATAACTGGTCTTTCAATTTGATGGTAATCAAGAATGGACCAATAAAGTAAATAGGCCAACATTCTTTTATATTCTTCATTCATGACCAATTGGTTTTGTGCTGGATTCGTATGATGACCTTGTTCACTTAATTCAGAAGGCATATTTGTATTTCTGTTCACGTAAAGATAAGGTCCACCCGAGTTAGCACAATAATCACTCCATGTATAAAAAGAACAATCACCCCATGACCCTGTGGTTTCTATTCTCATGCCCTGAGTCAAAACATCTATCATATAACCACTCATCTCCTCCCCTCCAGCAGGAGGATCAGGCTCCCCANTATTNAGTTGGCCCCAAAGTAAAAGTGTCCTGTTTGTATTCGTATTGCCACTTGCATCGCTGTGAACAGAATGATACCACGATGCACTAACAGTATTTGCATAATTAGTACGCTGATAAAGTGAAACACTTTGGTTGTTGTTTGTCCTTGCGATAAAAACGGTATCTATATCGGTTTGCTCATTAAAAATATCCATCAGATGTAAACCAACTTGTAGAACTTCTTTCGCTTCTGAGTATCCATTAATGCCCATATTTTCATCTTGACTGTGTCCTGGATCTATAAATAAATCCCAGCCATCTAGCCCTGTGACTTGAGCAAGGTAGCAATTGAAAAATAGAAAAAATGAAAACCAGAATTTCATTGATTACCTAATCCTGCAGATTGAATACTACCATCTAAAAAATTAATATAGTAAATCAAATTATTATTAGACCAAACTGGGTTCATAGCAACTATGTTTGGATCCTCAATAATAGGATAAATTTTACCCGTTTTTGAATCCCAATAAGATATTGCTCCAGATTGAATTTGATAGCCATCATCCTCAATAATCATAAAAACAATTTTTTCACCATCCGGAGAAACCGTTGGAGCATTTCCATTTCTGATGCCTGTTTTTATCAGTTTTCGATTTTGGATTACAACAGTCTCTCCACCATATACTTCAAATACAATCAGGGTAGCATCGGATGAGTAGGACAAGTTCAAAATCATATCCTGTGCTTCATGTAATAATTGGAATCCTTTATCGCTTACTTTTTCATATAACTTATTTTTAATTGCAAAAATAAGGGGCGAATCCCATTCATTTTTAGATTGGTTCATATTTTTAGTTTTGAGCTGGTCATCTAATAAATAATGCAAGGTGCTATTTCCAGTCCACCCAATTGGAAGGATGCGTTGGTTTGAAAAGTCAATGATTATATCTAGTAGGTTCCCATTTTTATTTAAAACAATTAGACTATTCAANCTTCTCCTATTATCAAATGAAGACCGCATTACCATTAGTTTTTCACCATTAGGAGACCATTTACATTGGAAAGCATTGATATTTTCCATGTCCACATTTTTAAAATATTCATCACTGGCAATATGTAAATTTGAATAATTGGAATTGGTTATGGCTGCAGAAAAACCATCTGGTGAAACATTAATTGAAAAGTACTCCCTACCTCTTTCGACAAGGCTAATTAGATCAAGAGAACTTTCACTTGAATAAATAAAGCTAAAAATCAGAAGAGATATAAAATATTGCTTTTTTAACATATTGTTTAAAATAATATTCCTAGGATGACATAATTGTCTTAATTAGTAAATTAGGTAGTTGAAATTCATATTTAGAATATAAGCTTACTTGTGCAAAAAATGATCAGTTTAAGATATGTAATTTTATTTTTCACCTTTTTGATAAGTNTNNCATTTACCTCCCCCTTANANAAAGAATTTAGGNGCACTTGGGTNATTACTTGGGAATACATAACTGCGTCACAGACTGCTGATGAAACCATGAATCGAATTGATCAGATTATGGACAATCATGTTGCAGCCAACATGAACGCCGTTTTTTTTCAGGTCCGACAAAGCGGAACATCATACTATTCTTCTAGCTATGAACCTTGGGGTTACTATTCAGGGTACCAAAATCCAGGTTTTGATCCACTTCAATATGCAATCAACTCAGCACATAATAGAGGACTTGAATTGCATGCCTGGTTTAATGTTTTTCAAGCATCCAGTATGCATGAAGGGACTCCTGCTCAAGAACATCCAGAATGGGTATGTAGAGATAGAGACGGGAATCCAATGACTTCTAACAGAAGTCTTTCCCCAGGCCTTGAGGAAGTGAGGCAGTATACAATTAACATTGCTATGGAAATAGTAAATAATTATGATATAGATGGNCTTCATCTTGACTATGTAAGATGGAATGAATATTCCAGTAGTTCNTTGCAGATCCTTCCCGAAGGACAAATTGAAGAAATCAATATGCTCGACGGTATTATTCATCCAGAAGCGTTACATCATCTGGAAAACAACAGAACAGGTAGATATTTATATGATATAGATCATCCCTATTCTAATGGCGTTCCTGAAGGATTTTCAACTTGGGAAGATTGGTGGAGAAGTAGTGTTACTACTTTTGTGAGTGATTTACATGATTCTATTCAAGTTGTTAAACCTTTTGTTAGACTTTCTGCTGCTGTTTTGGGAAGGTATAACTGGGGTGGATGGCAGGGATATGAAACTGTATACCAAGATGGAGCCTTGTGGTTTAACCAGGGGTATATNGANCAGCTTACCCCNATGCATTACCACTGGACAACCCCAAATGGTTTTGCTCAAATGCTCCAGGGATCNAATGAAAGTTGGTTACCTTATATTCAAGACGGTGTGGAGGAAGGAAGGCTGTTTTCAGTAGGCCCTGGATCATACATCCTAGCAGATCAAAACGTTTGGGATAACCACACTGGAATTGTAAACACAGTGCAAAACATTGAATTTGTTGACGGCTTTCAATTTTTTAGTAATGGGACATGGGAAGACTATCAATACTGGCAAGAAGCTGGAAACACCTTTTTTAAAGAAAAAACAATTATTAGGCATTTACCAGAATATGAAAGCACATCCNNCGTAACGCCTAGTCCTGATTGTCAAATCGCACAAATAGATGAATTAAATTATCAATTAGATATTACAAGAAACTCCCAAGGATCTCCCCTTTGGACCATCATAAGCCTAACTCCAGCCGATAGCACAAATACTTCACCAATAATTTATTCTTCTCATTTTGGAGAGGAAGATTTTTTATTGCCTCTTTCATTTAGCGGACTACAACTTTATGAAGGCAGTTATGATATAGGAATTGAAAATTTTAATCGTTTTTGGATCGAATCAGAAAGCAGTGCTTATGTCAGCACGGGGTTTATTCCTTCGTTTCCACCGCTCATTACAGATNTTAATGTCAGCACAAATGATACTATTGCGGCAAACACAAANATTCGAATTGAATTCTCCAAAGAAATAAATCAAGAATCTTTTGAACAATCATTTTCTTTACTTCCCTATACAGAGTTTACCATAGAATGGTCCAATCACTGGCAGGATGAAGGGAAAGCTGTATCAATATACTTTCCTGAATTATTAGCCTTTGATGAGGAATATACACTAGAAATATCTGGAGAATTAACCGATGTTATAGGAAAACATTTGGATGGTAACGCGGATGGAGTGCAAGGAGATGGGATTTCCTTAACATTTTATACTGAACCTACGGACCTNACAGGTCCACAGATTNNAAGTATCTATCCAGTCTTAAATTACACTTTTGATACCGAAGCTGTNTTCAATATTATGTTTGATGAAGTGTTAGACAATACCAACTTGAATGAAACATCCCTACAAATTCAATCTGGTGAACAAAACCTAACTATTGATTATATTGAAAACATCATAGATGAAAAGACTACTCTATCATTGAAACCCTTCGCACCTCTNTTAAATAATTCTACTTGTACTATTTCTATTCATAATCTTNCAGACACACTAGGGAACACTATTCCTCAGTCTCTTATTTTCCAATACAACACAGCTAATTTCNATTATAGTAATAAGCATTTTATAGATAGATTNAACACTGGTGCGGGATGGTGGCAACCTGACGGAAGTGGCTCNACAGTGGGTACTATTGGAAGTGAAACNCAATATAGCTACAGTAATTCTGTATTTGTNCCTGGTGTTGCGATGAACCCGAGCGGTAGGAAATCTGGATCTTTGCAATATGCTTGGGATCAAAACTCACCTTCTTCATTTTTAAGACTTCATAATGCAGGAAACCCCTCAGATGTTGTCTTAGACACATCCAATGTNCTTCAAGTCTATGTNTATAGTGATGGTAGCAATAATCAATTTAGCATATCACTTTACGAGTATATTGGTGGATCTCTATCTGAAGATGTGATTGAGGTAATGGCTTGGCAGGAATTAAACTGGACTGGATGGAAATTAATCGAATGGGATCTTTCTGATCCAGAACAAATTGGGAACTGGCTAAGCAGTGACCAAACAATGAATGGTGAGCAATATTATTTAGATGGATTTTTATTAAAACCTGGTTCTGAAAGTCAGATGAGTGGAAATCTATATTTTGATGATCTCAGAATTGTATCTAAATCTACAGGTACTCCATCAGGAAATGAACCACCACAAATTACAACTATCCCCGATACTACAATTGAAAATGGTGATAACTTTTATTTTTTTGTTAACTTTACGGATTATAATAATGATGACATTCATCGTATTAGTGTGAATACAGATACCAGTGCTATTAATGCTACCATACATGGACATACCTCTGGATCGGTAATCAACATAGATTATGAACCATATATAGGTACAACCGAAATTGAAATCATTGTTAATGATTTTGGTATCGGTGAATTATCGGACACAGCTTCCTTTTATCTCACCATCGAAGGAAACTTGGCCAATGATATGGATATTTATCCAATGAACTTTGAATTAAAAAATGCCTATCCGAACCCATTTAATCCTACCGTAACCATTGAATTTGAAATTGAGAAACAAAGAAACGTTTCTGCGTTCATCTANAANNTTAATGGAGAAAAAGTAAAAACATTATTTAAAAATCAAAATTTTAATGTAGGCCATCATTCACTGAAATGGCACTCNAGAAATGAGTTCGGTTATAAAGTTTCAAATGGAATATATTTCATTCAAATGATTTCAGAAAATACTTCACTTAAACGAAAAATTATCTTTGTTAAATAATGAAAAAAGTTAACATACTTCTATTATTACTTTTAGCATTGCAGTGTTCTGATAAGCCTACAAAAATCATTANAGTCATTGATCCAATTCAAATAAATAGTAGCGAAACNGTTAGAAATGGTATTGATGTTTTAATTGAAGACTATCCAAATTTTCTTAATGGAAAGGCAGTTGGATTGGTTACGAATCATACAGGCATTACAAGAACTGAACGAAAAAATTATGAGGTATTCAAAGAAAATCCCAACTTCACTCTCAAAAAAATCTTTGCACCTGAGCATGGTTTTTTTGGNGAAGCNAGTGCTGGCGCAAAAGTTGANTACGATAGNACTAATNAAATTGGAACGNAAATAATCTCNCTCTANGGNAAAGACAGNAAACCNACAACCGANATGATGAANGGTCTGGATGTCATTATCTACGATATTCAAGATATAGGTGCACGATTTTACACATATATATCTACCTTGGGACTGGTAATGGAAGCTGCAGGCGANAATNACATTGAAGTTATAGTGTTAGATAGACCCAATCCGATTGGAGGTGAAATCGTTGAAGGACCCATTCTTGATACAACCTATAAGTCATTTATTGG
>FUFK010050888.1_pt1 | contig 11159 bp, 19 predicted proteins | sample 1021851 | NCBI WGS metagenome assembly FUFK01 (sample SAMEA51879418, study PRJEB19060) | metagenome
TGTTATATGAAGAAATAGCAAAAGAACTACAAAAAGAAATAGAAAATATTAAAAATTCACTTGCATATGGGGGAAGTTCAGACTATCATAGTTACAGAGAAAGCGTAGGCAGAATTGCAGGAATCGAAACCAGTATAAATATAATAAAAGATTTTGTAAATAAATATATTGAGGAAGATTAATATGCAAGCAGTTTCTCGTAGTTATTTAAACGATGAGTGGATTACTGATGCCGAAATACCTGACCCCGATGTTTTACCTAAACTACCAGGATATCACATCCTTGTACGACCAGTATCTATTAAGGGTCAAACTAAAGGTGGCATACTATTACCAGATTCCACCAAATCGGACATGGCTTATCTTACAACAGTTGGTAGGGTTTTAGTCATAGGTAATCTTGCCTATCAAGATAAAAAATTTAATGATATGCCGTGGTGTAAAGAAGGCGATTATGTTTGTTATGGTAAACATTCTGGCAACAGATTTCTTTACAAAGGTGTACAACTACTTTTGCTCTTTGATGATGAAATTAAAATGGTTGTTGAAGATTCAAAAGACCTAGACCCAACATATAATTTATCACACTAATTTGCGTAATAAAAAAACATGTTGTATAATATAGCTGTTAAAGGAACTAAGTATGGCACAGTATTTACTTGATGACACTAGCTTTGAAGAAGCAATGGCGTTCTTAGGTGCTTTTGCTGGTATTATTGTTGCCTGTATTATTTTTTAATTAACAGTAGCGTAACTCGTCTATATCGCTATGGACGTAAAACAGGAGAATATAATGGCTGATGAAGAATGGTCAACTATAGTTCCTCAAAAAACTGAGGAAGAAAAAATTGAAATTGAAATTGAAGGACAGGAGACAGAACAGGAAGAACCTATTCAAATTGAAAAAGAAGAACCTGTTCAAGCCCAACAAGAAGAAAAGCAAGAAAAACCAACAGAAGAAGAACAAGCCCTAGAGGGTGTAGAAACATCTGGCGCACAAAAGCGTATTCGACAATTAGTTTCTCAGAAGAAAGAACGTGAAGCTGAAATAGAAAAACTAATTGAACAGAATAAAGAAATGCAGCTTAAACTGCAGCAACGAGATGAAGAATACAAAAATGCTTTATCAAAAAACTTAGACAGTTCTGAAAAACAAATTGAAGAACGCTTAGTAATTGCGAAAGATTCCTACAAAAGAGCAGTTGAATCTGGTGATGCAGATTTAATATTACAAGCACAACAATATCTAAACGCTGCCCAAATAGATTCTAGTCGTTTAGAAGATGCTAAAAAAGAATTTGCATCAAATAATCCAGAACCTCAACAACAAGAAGAGAAATCACAAAAAGAAGAAGCCCAATCTGATACATATATGGGCTATGATATGAAAGCATATCAGTGGGCTTCACAAAATGATTGGTTTAACTCTGACCAAATCTTAACTTCTGCAGCATTGGTAATTGACCAACAATTAAAAGAAGAAGGATTTGACCCAAAAGACGATGAATTTTATGAGGAAGTTGATAAGCGTTTAGCTGCAGCTTTCCCACATAAGTTTNGTGGAAACACTGAAACCCCCGTACCGCAGGAAACGTCAACTCCTGCTCAAGTGGTCGCAGGAGCCTCGCTAGCTCCTAAAGCCTCATCTGGTAAGAAAGTCAAACTTACTCAAGAGGATGTTAGACTTGCTAACAAATGGGGTATATCACTTGAACAGTATGCACAGGAAAAGCTCAAAATTGAACGGGCTGGCGATGGTGGATACACAAACATTGGATAAGCGAAAGGAAACACATAATGACACGCACAACTACACGTAATACGCAGACTCGTGAAATGCAAACAAGAGAGGAAGAATTTGTTTACCAAGAACCAAACCTTTTAGACCTTCCCCAATCTGTTACAGACAGATTTAAAGACCAGGGATTTGATTTACGTTGGGTACGTATAACCCTCAAAGGTGCAGATGACTATAGTAACGTAGGTAAAAAATTGGCTGAAGGACATGAATTTGTCTCTCTTGAAGAAGTTCCAGAACTTGCTCACTCTTCGATGGTTAGAGAAGAAGGACGTTACAAAGGAACCGTTTGTCGTGGTGATTTAGCACTAGCTAAAATAGAAACAAAACGTGTCTTAGCACGACAACAATATATGAGACAGCAAACTTCTGACCGTACAGAAGCCATTAATCGGCAACTGGAAGGAGCAAGCGACAGGAGAATGCCTATCACAAACGCAAGTAAATCTAGTGTAACTAAAGGACGTAATCCTTCTTTCGATTAGATAACTGCCTTGGTTACACACAACTAAAGGAGAAATAAGATGACTGCATCTTTTAACCCAACTGGTTTGACTCCTACCCGTATTCGTGGTGCTGCACCTAATAGCAATGGTACAAATGAGTATCCTATTAAAAGCGGAACTGCGGCTACCATCTTCAAGGGTGCGCCTGTACGTGTATCCGCTGGAAACCTTGTAGCTATTGTTTCTATCGGTGAGGCTCCCATTGGTGTATTCCAAGGCTGTCAGTATGTAGAGGACGGGGAACAGAAGTTCAAATCATTTTTCCCAGGTGGCACATCAGTCACCGATGCCGTAGGATTTGTCACTGACAATCCTGCACAAACTTATGTCATTCAAGCGGATGCTACAATTTCAGCAGCAGTTGTAGGTAAAAACATTTCATTTAAAGATTCGCTGACATCTGGTTCAACATTCACTGGTCAATCTGGAGCTAGCGGTGACGCTAGCACGGTAGCAGCTACTGGTCTTGACCTCAAAGTTATTCGTGTTGTAGACGAACCTGGCAATAAGCTAGATGATGCTTTCACGAAAATTGAGGTTATGCTTAACAACCATGCTGATAACTTCCGTAATGTATTCGTTACGGCTCCAGTAACCACAACTAACTAGGGAGATTAATAATGGCTATTAATAGAGCAAGTATTGCAAAAGAGCTTCTCCCTGGTCTGAATGCTGTTTTCGGCATTGAGTATGGAGAAGTTGACAACCAGCACGAGCCACTTTTTGAAGTAGAGAATAGTGACCGTGCTTTTGAAGAAGAAGTTCTTTTCACTGGCTTTGGCACTGCACCGACTAAAGGTGAAGGTGCTGCTGTACAGTACAAAGATGCACAAGAAGGCTTTACTTCTCGTTACACACACGAGACTATTGCCCTTGCATTTGCTGTTACAGAAGAAGCAATGGAAGACAATCTTTATGACACGTTTGCTAAACTACGTGCAAGGGGTCTTGCCCGTGCAATGGCAAACACTAAACAACAAAAAGCTGCNGATGTATTTAACAATGGCTTTAACTCAGCATTTGCTGGTGGAGATGGNCANCCGTTCTTCTCTGACAGCCACCCGACAATCGGGAATGGTGTTCAAGATAACCTTCTAGGTAACAACGACCTTTCAGAAGCTACTCTTGAAACGGCTTTGATTGCTGTACGCAAAACTAAAGATGACAATGGTATTCTTATTGGTGCTAACGCCGTAAGTCTTCACATTCCATCTGATTTGATTTTTGTGGCAGACCAAGTTCTGAACAGCACATTGTCAACATCAACAGCTGCTAACGGTGGTAATGGTATCACAAATACAAACGACATTAACTCTATTCGCAATCAGAGCATGTTGCCTGGTGGCTTCTTTGTAAACCAGCGGTTTACGGATGCTAATGGCTTCTATATCAAAACTGATGTGCCGAATGGTGCTAAGATGTTTGTACGTGCGCCGTTGCAAACNAAAATGGAACCTGACTTNGATACAGGAAACCTTCGCTTTAAAGCTCGTGAGCGTTATAGCTTTGGCTTCTCTGATTGGCGTGGTTACTACGGTAACGGCTCCTAATATCAATTAGGTTAACTTTTAAAGGGCGTGGGAGTTGTATCCTGCGCCCTTTTTTAGTATAATATAGCTACTGTAGTTTTTTATAGGAGATTTTAATGGCAACGAATATTCATGTAGCACACTGTGTATTTAATACTACGCTAGCAGGAAACATTCTGGTGGACGGTGCAACAAGTGTTACCGTAGCTGATAGCCGCATACGTGGTGTTCATGCTACAGGTATTGGAGAATTTATTATTGAGGGTGTTTCAGTTGACCCTTTTGGCGGTAAGGTAGGAAACATTATGAGGTTTTCAAATACAACTGCAACAGATGTAACTGATATATATTTAACTGATGTTGGTATTCGTATGGTAGGACAGCTTGCTGTTACTCTTCCGACAACTGCATCTAAACTGACTGTATTCTATGGCTGATTATACATATCTTGTCAATGATATTATTGCGGCAACAGAAAATGATGCCACAGAATTTGTTGACTATATACCTAAAATAGTTAATCGTGCAGAAGAGCGATTAACTAAATCTTTAGATGATGCAGGTTTAGTTCAAACAACTGTTGTAACTCTTACATCAGCAACAAATACATTTACACTTCCAACAGGAACTCGTGTAATTAAAAACATTTTTATTGAAGTTAGCGGAACAAAAATTAATTTACTTCCTCGAACTGATGAATATATAAATGATTATTGGCCTGTTAGTGCCAGCACAGGTACACCTAGATATTACTCAAGGCAGACTAATACTAATATTTTATTTGCTCCTACTGCGAGTGCAACATATACAGGTAAATTAGTATTTACAAAACGACCAACTACACTAACAAGTGTTAACAATACGAATTATTTTACAGACTTTTGCTATGATGCGCTTTACTATGCATCAATGGTTGAAGCATTAAACTTTATGAAAAACTACTCAGTAACACAAGTATATGAACAACAGTATGCAAATTCTATAGAAGCACTTAGAAATCAAGCTAGACGCACTCGCCGTGATGATATGCAATCTCCTGCATCACCAGCTGGCGGTGATAATACTTTAGCAGGAGGAAACTAAAATGTCAAAAGCTAAAAAAACAATAAAGTTTATTAAAGAAATGGTAGAACAAGAAAAAAAAGGTAAAGCTGCTGCAGCTAAACGTGTGCAAAAAGCTGGACAAAATGTACGTGCTGTTGAGGCTAAAGCTGCTGTAAAACGTAAAGCTAGAAAACAAAATCGTGCTATATCTGATAATACTCGTGGTATGAAAAAAGTAAAAGAATTATCAAATATGGATAAATTAGAATTAGAGTTTGACAAACTTACTAAAACTGCTCAACGTGCTATTATAAGTAAAGCTCGTAAAGGAGAAAAAACAAAATACTCTGATATGCTTGAAATTAGAAAAGGTATTGAGCGTGAAGGCAAAACTGCTGAACGTAAAGCTCGTCAGAAAACTGCTGTTGAAAATTTTAATAAACGTCAAGTTAATAGAAAAGGGGGTAGTTCAGTGGGTAGTAAAAAAGATGATATGGAAAAAATTCTTAAAACAATGTCTGCTAAAGAACGTAAATCATTTCTTGAGTCAATGGGTTTTGCTACTAAAGATGCATCAGGTGTATCTCGTAGCTATCGTAAAGCAGGTGGCTCAACGGGTGGTAAACTAAAGATGGTTGAAAAAGATGGAAAGAAAGTTCCTTTTTACGCTGCAGATGGTATTGGAAAAATGGATGAAGGTGGTATAGTTGGCTCAACAAAACAAGGTTCTACTAAAGGAACTGCATCTCAAGGAGCAAGAGCCTATGAAGCTCAAATAAAAAATAAAAAACAGTTTTTAGATGATATGGCTAAAGAAGAAGCTGCTCGTCTTAAATCAAAAGGTGGCGAAATTTATTAAGAGGAAATAAAATGGTAGCATCAAAAATATTAAAAGCACTTGCTAAAGATAGAAATTTTCAAGCAAGCAAATTTGAATCTGATTTGAAAATGGCTAAAAAGGAAGCTGCAGAAGAGGAGGCTCTGGAAGCTCTTTCTCCTGAAAAAAGAAAAAAAGCTATATTAAAAAAAGCTAAAGCTCGTAAAAGAAAAGAAACCGCAAAAAAAATGCAAGCTAAAGATAAACCAAATTTTGATAAAGATATTGCAAGAGTTAAAAGAATGGCATTAACGGATGCGGCTAGAAATAAAAAACTTATTGAAGTTTATAAAAAATATGGTCGCAAAGCTCCAATTAGTTTAGTTAAACCTGTTGGTAAAAAAGCTGGTGGTAGAATAGGTGACTTTGGTAGAGGTGTTTCTATGAAAGGGAGTACTATAAACTATGGCGATTAAACGTAAAAAGAAATCTAAAAGCAGAGTAAACGAGGCTGGTAATTATACAAAGCCAACTATGCGTAAGCGTTTATTTAACCGTATTAAAGCTGGTAGTAAAGGTGGTAAACCAGGTCAGTGGTCAGCAAGAAAAGCTCAAATGCTAGCGTCTGCTTATAAAAAAGCAGGTGGAGGTTACAAATCATAAGGATGTGTTATGGCATTAAAGAAATCACAAAAGTCACTCAAGGCATGGACAGGGCAAAATTGGAGAACCAAGAGTGGTAAAAAGTCTAGCAAGACGGGGGAACGGTATTTACCAGAAGCGGCTATTAAGGCACTCACCCCAGCAGAATATGCGGCGACTTCGAGAGCTAAAAGAAAAGGAACTAAACAAGGAAAGCAGTTTGTTAAGCAGCCTAAAGCTATAGCAAAAAAAACTGCAAAGTATAGAAAAGGAGTCGGTGGCAGTGGCACTAACAGACGCAGAAAAAAATCGGCTAAAAAAACTAGGTCTAAGAGGTCTTAATCAAGTTAAGCGAACTCCCAACCACCCAACTAAAAAAGCTGTGGTTGCAGTTCGTGATGGCGATAAGGTTAAGATTATTCGTTTTGGAGCGCAAGGCATGGGGCATAACTATAGCCCTGAAGCTCGTAAAAGTTTTAAAGCTAGACATGCTAAAAATATTAAGAAAGGTAAAACGTCTGCAGCTTATTGGGCTAACAAAGTTTTTTGGGCAGGTAAAAGTGGTAGCAAAAAACGACCACCCAAAAGTCAAAAACAAACCTTTGGTCTTAAACGAAAACGAACATAATGGCAATAAGTAGGAGCAGTGTATCTAAGCAAGTGAGCCGTCCCCCAAGAAAAAGGAGGTGGTCTGCTAAGTATAAAAAATCTATTGACTGCAAGAATCCAAGAGGTTTCAGTCAAAAGGCTCATTGTGCTGCTCGTAAGAAAAAAGCACGTAGAAGGTAATGTCATTAGCAAATAGAGAAAAGTATTTTTGGTTTAAACCAAGGAATAAAATTATGCACAAAGTATATCATAATGTTGACTCTAAAAAAACTTGCGGTAAAGAAAACTGTAATTGCAAGTGTAATAAAAAAGATAAGGAAAAGGATAAGCAGTAATGGCGACATCAGGAACATACAGCTTTTCTATGGATATAGACGAGGTTATCCAAGAAGCAACCGAAATGATTGGCGGTGAAACTACTCTTGGTGAAGAGCCTCGCTCTGCAAGACGNTCNATAAATCTTTTACTTCAAGATTGGCAAAATCGTGGTATNCAACTNTGGACTNTTGGANCTACNGCAGTTACTGTNACNACAAGCACAACAGCCTATANTNTAGCTGACCANAANATAGATATTCTTGAAGCAGTNATAAATGTNCAAAGTGGAGATGGCAGCACTGACCTACAGNTAAATAGAATTAGNATGGAAGAATATTTAAAGATACCTCGTAAGACACAAACAGGTAGGTCATCACAATATGCAGTTCGCAGAGATAGAGACAATATAGTTGTTAGTCTTTGGCCTTTACCAGATAATAGTACAAATATATTAAAACTTGAAACAGTTAAATATATTGAAGATGTATCACGTTCAAATCAAACTGCAGATGTATCACGCAGGTTTTTACCTTGTTTAACTGCAGGTACTGCTTATTTTATGGCAATGAAAAGACCTGGTGTTGATATGAATAGAATACAAATGATAAAAGGTGAATATGAGGAGCGTTTGTTAAGAGCGCAAGAAGAAGATAAAGAAAGGGCAAGTTTATTTTTAAGGCCACGACTAGGATACTAAAATGACAAAAGCAGTAGGCATATGTGACATATGTGGTTTTAAATATAAATTATCTGAACTACAAAAAAATAGTTATGGTATGATGGTATGCCCTACTGACTTTGAGGGTTCATATGATTTAAAAAATCATCCTCAAAATAAAACAGCAATAGTTACTGACGATGTAAATGTTGATAGCCCACGACTACCAGTTAATTTAGTATCCGCAGTTCCTGTTTCAGCATGGCTACCGAGTTTGTAATATGGCACGAGGAAAGTATAATAAAATAGTTTGTGATGTTTGTGGGTTTGCATATCCACGAAATGTTATGAAAAAAAATAGTTACGGGATATGGGTTTGCCCGACAGACAATGAACGTGGATATGATTTAGTTAATCACCCACAAAATAAAATTATATCTACGATTGACCGTAGTATGTTTATTAAAGATGCACGACCTGAAAACAATTTAGAACGTAATCTTAATTGGGAAGCTGCTGTATTTGATAACTGGGAAGACATTGATAGAAACTGGAACACAATCTGATGAGTGATTTTACAGGAAAAAAAATTGCAAATACTTATAAAGATTTGCTAAAAATTGATACCAGTATTGACAATGCAGGGATTAATGGAACATTAAGACGTATACAGGATGGCAGTGGTACTAACACTGCTATTTCTCTTTCACAAAGCGCAGCACAAGTACATGGTAACTTAGGTGTAACAGGAACTGTTTCGGCAGCAAGTTTTACTATAGATGCTGTAGATGTTTCGGTACTAAATGCTGTAGAGGTATCTACTACACGACTTGCAGCTACTAGCATTACAGCAGACAAACTTGATGCAGGAACTCTTGTATTTCAAGATGTAAGTGTAAGCAGTTTACGAACTGGTAATTTTTTTGCAACAACTGTTAGTGCTGGCACGATAAGTGCAACAACAGTTAATGCGACAAATATATTGGTTGGTGGTGAGTCTGCTGCTACATCTTCTACAGTTGCTGCATTATCTGCTACACTAGAGACAAGGATAGCTGGAGTATCTGTATTAGCATCAGTTAATTCTGCAGCTATTACATCCGTTAATACTCGTATTAATGCAGTGTCAGTTCTTGCAGAAACAAAAGCAAGTGCAGCTACATCTGCTAATCTTGAAACTAGAATTGCAGGAGTATCAAGCACCTTTGCATCTACTTCTGCTGCTTTAGAAACTAGAATAGCTGCAGTATCTGTTCTTACTAAAACTAATTTAGATGCTGTGGCTTCTGTTAATACTATTGCTATAGCGGCAGCAAGTGCCGCAACGTCTGCTAATCTTGAAACTAGAATTGCAGGTGTTAGTTCTACCTTTGCTAGCACATCTGCTACACTTGAAACACGTATAGCTGCAGTATCTGTTTTAACAAAAACAAACTTAGATGCTGTAGCTTCTGTTAATACTATTGCTGTGGCTGCTGCAAGTGCTGGTACATCTGCCACATTAGAAACTAGGATAGCAGGAGTATCAAGCACCTTTGCTAGTACATCTGCTACATTAGAAACTAGGATTGCAGCAGTATCTGCTTTAACTTCTGTAAATAAAGTAAGTATTGCTGCCAACACCAGTTTGATTACAGCTTTATCTGGTACACTAGAAACTAGNATAGCAGGNGTTAGCTCTACATTTGCTAGTACATCTGCTACACTAGAAACAAGAATAGCTGCAGTGTCTGCTTTAACTTCTGTAAATAAAGTTAGTATTGCTGCTAATACTAGTTTAGTTACAGCTTTGTCAGCAACACTTGAANCTAGAATAGCAGCGGTGTCAAGTACATTTGCCGCAACCTCTGCAACGCTAGCAACAAGTATTGGTAATAGTAATACGGCACGAGCAACATTAAGCGCAACTATGGCAACAAGTATTAGCAATGCTAATGCTGCAGCTGTGGCCTTTGCTATTGCGTTAGGATAATTTATGGAGTATAATACGATATGGCTAATGCGTTTAAATTAAAGACAGATACTGGAGTAGGAACTTCTGCTGCAACTATTTACACTTGTCCTAGTTCTACAGAAACAACTATTATTGGTTTGGCGATTGCAAACATAGTTGCATCTCAAATAGCGGTAGATGTTCAGATAGAAAATAATGATGGTGATAATATTTATGTAGTTAAAGCGGCTCCTGTTCCTGCAGGAAGTTCATTAGTTGTAGTAGGTGGCGACCAGAAGGTTGTTCTGGAAGCATCAGATGTTCTTAAAGTAACAAGCGATACTGCAAGCTCTGCAGATGTTTCGCTTAGTATTTTGGAGATTACTTAATGCCACTTAGTCGAATAGCTAATCAGGGACTTACAGGCCCAGTAGGAGGGCGTCGCAATATTGTGACTAACGGTGCAATGCAGGTAGCACAACGTGCAACATCTGAAACATCTACAGCTACTACAGATTACCTAGTAGATAGATTTAGGTCTACAAATTCAGGAGGGCAAAGTCTTACATATTCACAAGAAAGCGATGCGCCTGATGGTTTTGCTAATAGCTTAAAAATAAAAGTAGCAAGCACCTTTACTACAGGAGCAACTGATTTATTGGGAATTGGGCAGCTTTTTGAAGGACAAGATGTACAACATTTGAAAAAAGGAACTTCTGGTGCATTAGCTACAACACTTTCTTTTCATATAAAATCAAACCTAACAGGAAATGTTGTTGTTGAACTTTTGGATAGGGATAGTGCCTTTAGACACATAGTTGCGTTGGTAAATATATCGTCTGCAAATACTTGGGAATATAAAACAGTTACCTTTCCTGGTGATACATCTGGCGCACTTGACGATGATAACGCCGCTAGCTTTGACTTTCATATTTACTTTGGTGCAGGTTCAGATTTTACATCTGGAACATTAGCAACATCTTGGGCAAGTTATGTAGCTGGAAACAGAGCCGCTGGATTAAGTTTGAACAGTAATAATTTTGGTTCATCTACTGATAACTTTATTTCCATAACAGGCGTTCAACTCGAAGTCGGCTCAGTAGCCACTGAGTTTGAACATCGAAGTTTTGCTGAAGAGTTGGCTTTGTGTCAGAGGTATTTTATCCGTTTCCCCAGTTTGTCTGATGCAAGCACATTTTTGTATTACAACGTGGGAATGATACATGATTCGACTAAATCCTTTCACAACATTAATTTGCCCGTGCCTATGCGAACACAGCCAGATTTATCTATTTCGGGGACAGG
>FUFK010060777.1_pt1 | contig 11158 bp, 10 predicted proteins | sample 1021851 | NCBI WGS metagenome assembly FUFK01 (sample SAMEA51879418, study PRJEB19060) | metagenome
AAGTCGTCCACCATACCAGTAACCGACGGCAATGGCGATGAGTACCATAGCGAGGATAACGCCAGTGATAGAGATGGACGCGCCGATATAAGTGGCGGAGATACGAATGGCGTAAATCTCAATCCCTAAACCGGCAAAGCCCTCGAGTAGCGCGATAGCGAGACAGATGCCTAACACCTTTTTTTGCATAAAATGAGTCATCGTTATTTCTTTAGATGAGGTGATTTTACACTATTGGGATGCTTGAGTGTTTGGGAAGTGTTGATTTGGTTTGGTAGGATGCGCTTGGTTAGTTAAGGTAATACGCGACAAGGCGAGCCATTAGGAATATCGCACTCGATACGAGCATTTGATGGCGATTTTGCAATAGCAATGATAGGCTGCGCAGTGTCGGTAGTCCAGCCTGCTGCATCAGTGATACTGAGACAGGCACTAGGTGTCGGTGCGGTGGCGACAGTGTTGTCGTCTTGGTCGTTGAGCAGATAATAGATATGGTTGCTATAGGACTTCGCCTCAGACAGGCAGGCACTCTGCTGCGTCTTTGCGATATGTTGGTTATAACTGGGAATTGCAATCGCTGCCAAGATACCGATGATAGCGACGGCGATCATTAGCTCTATCAAGGTATAGCCAGATTGCGCGCTGCCAGATTGTGTCAGGTGACGATTTGCGGCAGTATTATATTGATACTTCATAGCATTATTATCAATTAATGGGATAATTGCTATGGTGCAGAGAGTATGCCAGTTGGGTTTGAGCTTATTATAAACACAAAAAAACCGAACAACGCGTTCGGTTTTTATATAATGTAATGTTCTATATATCAGTTGTTAATTTCGTTTTCTATATAAGCTAGGCTAAAAACTCAGCCTAAACTAACTCTTAGTCTATTTTACAAGTACCATTTTCTTTACAAGATATTGTTCCTGTACCAGGAGCATCTGCCTTAATTGAAAAGTTCGGTGCTGCACTAGGTGTTGCATCAGTACCTACAGGTGGCTTAGCATCACCAGTTAAATCATCCGCTGCACTAGAACATGCAGCCCATTCAACAGCTGTCATCTCATCTTGTTCCGAAAAAGCGATCAACATAGCGTTAGCAGCGCCCTTTGCTTCAGCTAAACAAGAATTATCACCTGCTTTACGTGTATAATCTTGATAAGCTGGAATAGCAATCGCCGCCAAGATACCGATAATAGCAACAACGATCATTAGTTCGATTAGGGTAAAACCTTTTTGAGCAGTGTTCATAAGAACTCCTTAGGGTGAGATAGAGACAGTCGGTTATAGTACGACCTATCTTTAATTCAAATTAAAATTGGCTATGACGCCTTACAGTATTAACTGCATATAGCATGCCAAATCTTAAAACTCACTGACTTTATTAAATATAATAGGTTTTACCCTATTTTTTACCGTTTATGACAAAATTTCTACCGTCTGTTAGTGTAGCGTTAACATAATGTTACTGTCAACCTGCTAATTATCGTCAGTTTAGTCACTTAATATAACAGAGCGTAACTTTGTTTGACGTTTTTTGTCAGCTAATATTTGAGCTATACAAAATTTGTCAGTTACTGCCATTCGTCGCCTTTACCACAGTCTGAACCGCGGCATTTAACACCACGATAATCAAAGCTCAAATCGCCATCACCGTCCATACGCTCATCATCTATCGTCTCGGCAGTGATAGTCCACTCAGAGGTCAAGGGGTTAGGATCGAAGCTAATCGTATATAGCGCCGTACCTTGACTCGGAAAACTACCGCCCAAGCCTGTCAGTAAATCATTGCTATATCTACCTTGTTCTATCTTACGACTCTCGATAGTATTAGCTATATTTTGTAGTTCGCTCATCGTATCGGCACGGTGGCCTCTTTCGATATAGCCTTGATAACTCGGAATGGCGATAGCTGCAATGATACCAATGATAGCCACTACTATTAGTAGCTCTATTAATGTAAAGCCACTCGCTTTATATCTATATCTATGCTTATTTATCATCGTTACCATTCCTGAGCATCATTACCACAGTCCTCTGACTTAATGGTTAAACTACTCGTCGTCATACATCTAATACCAGAACTGGTAAACATAATCTTGCTCCCGCTCTTGATATAACGGTTCGGATTAGGCACGGCTAGCATCTTCCAAGTACGTCCTGTGACATTATCCACACCTGCATTTGTAACTAAGCTTTTTGGCGTCCCAGATGTGTCACCATCTACTAAGGTAATACGGTAGGTATAGTCATCGCCGCTACCTTCAGGGACATTAATGATAGTATTGCCTGTATCTGAATAGCTATACTCAGTATCGCCATCGCTATCCACTGTCTGCGGGATGAATCCCTTATAAGTTAATGCACTCGCACGCCAGCGCTCAAGCTCTAGCTGCAGCTGCTGCATCTTGGCCTGAGCATCGCGCTCAGCGTTGACAATGATGTAGCGTCGATAGCTTGGCACAGCTATCGCTGCCAATATGGCTAAGACCACTACCACTATCATAACCTCTATCAGCGTAAAACCTGTTTGGCTCGTTGGATACTGATAGCGAACGGTACGTTTGTGGTTCAATGTCCGCTGTAAGACGCTCAGCCTAATCATCAATCGACTCCGATAGCTGCTCGTACCATCTAGTCGTGAACAGGCGATAGTTCAGCGTACTGATATTACCGCCGCCAGAGCCGCTAGCGTTGACATTATCAGCCTCAATACTAGAGCCAGCACAGTTGCCACCAGGACAGTTGGTATCTAGTCCTGATTCATTATTCGATGACCAAGCGCCACCGAAATTTATTCGGTTATCAGATTTGATAAGCTCACTGAATGACTGCGTGCCTAGCATAATGCGAGTCGTTGGGTTCTCAGGATTAAAGGCACCAAACGCCAGCTCTTGAATGCCTTTGCCCGCACGCACGAACCCGCCAGTACCATTCAATGAGTTGTCTGCTTTTGTCGTATCTTCTTGCTCACAGATACCATAAGGCAGACAGTATACCTGCCGTTCTGAACCACCGACGATTTGAGCGGCACAACCACTGGTCTCGTCATACTTCATCTCAGGGCTATAGGCTGTCATATAATAAAGCCCCCCTATAGCAAGACCATCTCCCATTGATTTGACGTTTTTGACTTTGCTATTGCCATCAAACTGATTCAATGGATAGAACCATCCTTGAGAGGTAGCGACATTGGGTCGCATCGGAGCTTGTACGCTTGCCTTAGTTGCATTAGCATCGCTTTGATTAAAAGGTAATTCCGTCAGATCGTCTGAAGTCAGACCTGTAGTGGTTAAACTAACCTTTGCATCGGTACCATACAGTCCGGGACTGGCGATATCTCGATCAATAATGCCAAATAGTCGATCAGACTGTGCAGGTATGGTATTGCGTAATCTTGATATCGGATTACTTCTGTCACCGGAGGCAATATTGACTAGCGCAAACAGCACGCTTTTATCTTTATAAAAGCTCACAGAAGGCTGACCGTAAAACCGGCGCTGTAGCCCTTCATTCTCGAGCGTGCCTGAGTTACCATCCAGTACTTTTACGATACGACGGGTAAAGTTGTTGACGCCTGCGCTACCGCTGATAGCTTGCCCATTACGCAAATCCACACGGAATAATTGACCACCCAAATCACCAAAGTATAAATGATCTATCATGCCATCATCATCACGATCTAAGGTTGTGATCTTGCTGACGACACTGTGCTTCATCTCTGGTACTCGAATATGCTTGCCAGAGGCTCCTGACGATCGGCCGGAGATAGACCAGATAACCTCTCCTGTTTTGGCATCTGCGATATAGACTGCATTACCATCTGCCATCGACTTGACACTACTTTGACACTCTGTAAATTCGTTATCAGTAGATCCAAGACGGTATGTCGGATCTTCGTAGCACTCATCGTAACCACCACCGAAGACGATCACATCTTTAATACTGTTTCTACCTGTGCCCACTTTGATTTGACCTGAGACCGGTTCGCTCCAGATTTTACCTAATGCTTGATAGCCTGTAGTTGTGTTGTCTATACTAAAGAGCATTTTAGGACTACTTAGTTTGCTGACATCTAGGCCATATAACCCTTTGCCGCCTTGACGTAGACCCCCATAAACATAGACCTTGTCAGCGACGATTTTGCCAGAAGAAGTAGAAGTGGGTGAGCTAAAATCATACTTATAGCTGCCTTTTGTCGCCCAAGGCGCATCAACACCAAATACAGGGGCATCTGCAATACTACCCTCGGGCTGCAAGGCTTCAATTTGTTGATTAAGAATGGTCTTTGGAATAAACGCTAGGCTTTCTTGGCCACTATCTGCTGATGCGATATGCAAGGCCCCTTCCATTGAGCCAAACATGACATAGTCATCACGGCTACTCTCATCTGTTGCGACCATGCCTGCATCGGCATCTATCTCACCATCATTGTCACTGTCTTTGTCATTCGCATTGATATTGGCACCATAAGAGATAAGCGTCGGTCTGGAGTGTACCACTCCGCCTAGCACCTTGATGTCACCTGGAGGATTGGCAATGATAGCTTCAAGCTCAGTTTGTACGTTGCCTGCCGCATCGATCCGATCTGCTTCTGCTTGAGTGGTACTGGCGTCATAACCTAAAAAGCTCAATAAATATAACTTAGTTAATGTGGTATATGAGGCGTCAAGAGTGTCAAACCCTTGTAGCGTGCCATTAGTGACACCTACTTTGAGTAGTTTTGTTGTGCCGCCTACGCTGTTTTCGACATAGACATTACGGGTGCTATTGTTGCCTGTTTTTGGTGCTTTTAGCTGGGCATAAAACCCGCCTGCGGTGATTCTATTGTTCACATTAACACTGACGCCTGCTTCATTAGTGATAGTGACGTTTTGGGTGCTCCAAATATCTTGTGCATCTGGATTGAGGTCATCTGGGAAGCCATCGCCATCTTCATCAAAGTACAAGCGTTTATTATCTTGACCGAACAAAGTCGCTTGCTTGACATTGTACTTTTTTAGATTGCCTGGCCATATCGCCAGATTACTACTGACCTTAGGCTCTAGCATAGGTAGATAAGCATAGGGTTTGACCCCTAAGCTGCTGAGCGGATCTGCAGGTACGGTGATGGTACCCGCTGGCACACTGGGCAAATCTGCTTTTAGATCCTCGATGACCGACAGCACACTACCAACGATATCTTTAGTGTCTTTGGCAAAATAAAACCCGCCTTGACCATAACCACCGACACCATCGTAAATACCAGACTCCATGCCGATGTTACAAGCGTTGCGCGCATCAGGATTATCAGTAGATATCGCTGAGCAGTCATAGTACTTTTTGCTGTATTTGTAAGGCGCACCGTCATTATCGGTAAACTTGCTAAGTGTGATCTCTTTTGCGGTGTAATTATTACGGTTGTCCACAGTTGCAAAGCTGTCACCAAAGCCGACCATCGCGGTTTTTACATTTCGCTTGGTACGTAGTTGCTTAGCAAACTCGCCCATGCACTGCCATTGACCGTCTGAAGACACCCCTTGTAATAAACCATCTGAGCTGGGGCAAGAAAATCCTGAGACGTTCAACGATGTACTCATCATGTTCGTTAAAACATCTTTTCTCGACATACTATTAGGCGTACCATCAGTCAATAGATAGACGCCTTTTGCTCCGCATTCCTGCGTTGGCGGGGCTATATAAGACTTATTAGTACCACTACCGCGCACAATATCGCTATCATAAGTATCCATCATGCCACTATAGGAGTTAGACGAATACCTTCCTAATGTACTGTTACCTAACATATAAGCACCAGCTTCAGTAAAGGCAGTAGCCATCGGCGTTCCCCCGCCTGTATCTAGTCCTCTTAAGAAGTCATAGATACGGTTCTTTTGGGCTGTATCTAGCGGCCTAGCCGCTACTCTAATTCGTCCTTGGTAGCTATCATAACCAAAAGCACCAACCCCCATAATAATATCTTGATTCAAATTTTCAAAAGCAAGCAGCTCAAGCATGGCAAGCTTAAGCTTAGACATACGATCGTATACTTTTTTATTATCTTTTAAACAGTACTCTAACTGAACGCCGTTTTTGGTTTCATATAGTGGGTTATAAAGAGCGGCAGGCGCACTACCATTTCCATCATCAACGATACATGCTTGTTTGTTTTTGCCTTTTAATCCATCAACTGTATAGAATCTAACATTCCGATCGTAAGTTTGATTAGAGGGTATATCTTGACGATCAAGATAATAATAGTTGGTTCTGCTATCACAGTACCAATCGTTGCATGTATATGCTCGAAACATATTTTTTATACCGTATCCAGGCTCATCGTCTTGAAAACTATAGCTACCGCCCATACTACCCGACTTATCGAGCATCAAGGTCAGTGTAGGTTTGTTTGATTCAGTACTCGGTTGATAGATAGTCAAGTCGCCAAGTTTATTGTAACTTGCATTGCCGACGACATCATAACTGGTTCCTGAATGGGTCATTACTGAAGCGGTCATCAGCGCGCATACCGCTAGCGTGATAGCAGTTGGCCGAAACTGTTTTAATAAAGGCGTAGTAGATCGAATGAGCTTCATATTAGATTCCTGCTATATACTAGTTATAAATCTGAACTAAGTTAACCTACTAGCTAAGCTATATTGCCAGTCGGAGTTAAGCCCAATAAGTCTTGGCAGTCTTCAGTTATCTCGTTACCGCCTTCACCATAATCTATACAGTTTTCAGAATTAACTTCGTTCTCTAGTTTTGCTTCCTTGACCAACACCTTTGCCGGCACCCCTATCTTAGCCAAACATTCATTGCGCGTCTCACCAAAATACGTATTTTGAGTAGTATCATCTTCATCAACTCCAGATACAAATGAGTCAGCGTTTTCGCTGGGTTTTTTGAGACACTCAGTGATTTTTGCGTCTGATACGTTTGATAAAGCTGGCAAAAATGAGGTGGAGTGTATCCGAAAGCTTGGCGAGCTACTGGTAGCGTCGTCTGAATTAATGGTTATCTCTAATGGTACATTACCAAAAGGGGTGACTGGTAATGACTGGGTATTTGGTCTGGTCACTGACACCTGAGTCATCACGTTTTGACGAGCATTGACAAAGTCATCAGCTTGACTAGGACGACAAAAGCCTCCTGATCCTGCGCCGCCTATCAGCTTACTCTGCCCGGATGGAGTATTAATAGTTGCCTCTGACATCTTAAAAAAGTAGTTTTGGCGTGGACGATAGCAAAACAATACCTGATCCCCACGGTTCGAGGTGGCACCCGTGTTCAAAAAATACCCAAAAAAACCAAGTGAACCGAGGATATTTGCTTTTTCGCTGCTATATGACGGATCATTGATAATATTTTCGATGTTCTTGTTAGCTGTATCTGAAGTGGTCAACAGTAAAGTATCTACTTGATCGCTCGTCGCTAGCCGCAATGATGTCATGCTACCGCGTACAGCGACGACGCCAACAACAATAATCAAAAGCATGAATAATAGGACTACAATTAATGTTGCTCCACTTTGGGCATTTGTCAGCTGAGATCTAGGATGTTTATTCATAGTATGAGTACCTAAGCGAGACAGGTTTACACATCAGGTGTTGTTTATTCATCTGAAATATTTCTTAATGTCACGTACGACTCTACTACTGTACGCAAATACTTTTTGCTTAAACCATCGTTTAAAGTAGAGCTTTTACCCAGTACGCTGAACTCAGACGGTCCTTCTTCATTCAACGCTGCATTGTCAGAACGCAAAATCAAACCGTACTTTATACCTACAATAGGTGGTTGTTTATCGAAGTCCAAATCTAAGTAGTCCTTTACAGTATAGTACTGTAACTGGTTACCTTCTCGCGTCGATAGTAATATGTCGAAATAATCTACATTGGTCATAATTTCTTGACCGGCATCACCAAAATCTTTTACGACATTGTTAGTTGTAAAGTCAACGGAGGTAGGTAGGTCCTCCGCCGGTTTACTTTGTTCAGTATAATCATCCATTATTTCAGTAATATACTTCCCTGCATCACAGTACAAAGAAAGCTCTGTAGGCTTCGAAGCGTCAGGCGCTCTAAGATAAAAGCGCTCTACAATAATCTGACCATCGATGATTTCTTTTACTCCGCCGATAGTGACCTGCCTAGGCCCTAAAGCAAGATTACCCTCACAGTCATACATATCTTGAGGTGCACGGTACTGTATAGTCAACTGACCACTTTGCGAGCTCGTATTACTCGCTCCTTTCCACTCGTTTGTCTTTGTGCCTGCCGTTTGATCACCGGTACGAGTCAATAAAGCTACCTGTATAGGATCAGTGCCTATAGTTATATTCTTGGGTAGACTTGTATCACTGTCGAGATCTTTTGGATTACGAAAATTATCCAACTCTTTATCTCCATCATCGTTTTCTAGCGCGTTAGTAGCACTCGTCAGTACGATGCCAGAGCCAGGCTGGTCAGCTGCAACCTTATCCGCTAGGCCCAAATTTGCAAGACGAACCTTTCTTTCAATAGTAGGCAGATTAAAGGTTGCATCTTCAACCAGTTCTGAAGCGCTTACTTGAATACCTGCTGTTTTTGCATTAATCATGTAAACCTGTACAGCTGCTGCAGACACTAGCAAACCCAAGAACAGCGATATCATGAGCTCTATTAAGGTAAATCCCCTTTGATGTATATCACAGTCACGAAACGGTGAGGCTCTCATCAATAAGACTCCATTATCAAGCAATTCGCTCCTGCTTTGTAGGCTCCACTACTGTTGCCACAAGCGTTGTCTTCGCTATCGTCTAACACAGGTAGCGTCTTACCCCATGAGGTAATGATACATTGTCTAGCATTAATATCAGCCATATCTGGACAAGTGGTCATATTTAGCATGATATCTTGTTCACAGCCTAAACTAGCTGCCTGCCATACATTCAATTGTGCTATCTCTTCGGCACTGCAAGCGTCTGATTTACAGCTATCTTGGTCGAAACGACTACTTGCCTGTGCCACTTTAGTACAATACTCAGTGATATTAGTTGCGCCTTGGTTCAGGATATTTAACTCTGTCATAAAGTCATTAGTGGCTAAGGTATTCAAACGCATATTCTCCGATAGTTGTTTTGACATACTCATAGCGCGGCTACGTACTAAGCTTTCATCCGTAGCACTCAATGCATTTAGCTGCAACGCACTAAACCCTAATACAGCAACAGCCAATAATAACAAAGCTACCATAACCTCTACTAAGCCTACTCCGCGCTGATTATCTAACTTAATCATGAACAGGTTCCTCCTGCTGCGCTACTTATATTAGCCGCTGTAGTAACGATAACCTGCATTGTAGTAGCTGAATAGTTATCACATACATTCAAAGTGACAGCATCTGCACGCTTAGAAGGACTAAATGTAATCGAAGTTTCATCTGCTTTTACAATACTTTTCGAGCTATAGCTATAGCTTGCAACCTCAACCGGACTATCTTCCTTAGTTTTTATAGCTATCGAATGGTTATTAGCATCGAAGCTAAACTCCAAAGCCTGTCTACGAATAACACTTTCAGCTTTCGCTTCTTTCAATGCGCTCACTAGAGTAGCAGTTGTCGCTTTCACTCGCTGATTGGCCAATTGCGTACTCACATTGGGTGCAGCAATACTAACGATAATAGCCAATACCGCAATCGTCACCATCAGCTCAATCAGAGTAAACCCTGCCGAATGATTATTGTTATAAGACGAATTAGATAAAGCAGTGGTCACATCCAAATCCTAAAACCTTATAGTTAGCGCTAAGTTGACTAGCAATAATTCGCGAAATGCTATTGTTTTTATTCTGTTATAAAAACAGTCATATCTTATCAAGATGCAATATTTGTTCCGTTTATCTAAGCTATTAGCNACTGACAATACGGCCTGAATACCTTTACACATTTAAGTAATACAAAAACAATCGAGGTTGATTATATACAAAAATAACACTAAAAACGTCAAGACTCTAGTCATCTTTGCTATAGCAGTGGATATACAGTCTGTAAGAATTATTGATTTTGACTACCGTGTGCTAGAGCGTACGCTGAAATATGGTACTTATTAGTCTTAACATCAGCAGTCTGGCTGGCGCTATCAGTACCGTAATTCATACTACCATGAGCTGTTCTAGTAGCCTCTAAAGGAGTTAGATAAGGCTGGTCTGGTAAGAAAGCACGCGCTAATGCTTGTAAACTTGCGCCTGTGGTCGCGACATCATCGAATAGCAGTAAGCGTTTGACTGGCGGGGTCTCAGTCAGTACAAAAGCATCATTTAGATTGGTTAGGCGCTCGCTTCGGGTGAGGCCTTGCTGGCTAACCGTATCGTCCATGCGCGCGACCCCATGCCATAAGGGGATTTGCCAGTGTTTGGCGAGATGGATTGAGAGGATAGTGACCGGATCGAAACCGCGTTTACGTAAGCGGTCATCGGTCGTGGGCATAGGTAAGATGACGCTGTTGCCCGCATGACAGCCTTTCGGCCTGGGCAGTTGCCGCAGCATATGTACCAGCAGAGGTAGGCGAGTCATATCCTCGCTATGCTTAAAGGCGCGAATAGCTTGACGAATGGGATAATCGTAGTAGCTGGCCGCCTGAATCGGTAAGCTGACGGATGCTGCAATATCGACATAAAATGGCACAGGTAGCCAAGCGATACTGCGCTGACAGCGGCTACAAAGCAGACTTTTATTAGCAATAGACAGTAGGCTTGATGAGCGGCTGGCGGATAGATCTGAAGAAGTAGAGTCTGCAGGATTAGTATAGGGTGCTTTACGATAACAGCCGCAGAGCTGGCAGCGTATATTGACATACTCTGCCAGCCACAATCCAAACTGGTAAGGCGCTAAGCGGCGCATAACAACTAGGCTGACCTATCGCCTAAAACCCTTTCCAGTCGTTGAGCACTATACCGAAACCGATAGCGGTGTTTTCGTGGTTGTAATCAATGATAGACTCGCCGTACCCTTGGAATAGCTGTACATAGCCATTGACGTTTTCGGACAAGGGATAAATATAGTCAATTTGAGCCGCGCCTTTATTGGTGCTTGGATTATAGCGCAGCGTACCACTGAGGCTTTGTTGATCAGGTAGATCATACAAGAACTTGATATCGCCGTAGCCCATGTAGTCCTCGATATCTGGGTTATCTTCGCTACT
>FUFK010051588.1_pt1 | contig 11156 bp, 12 predicted proteins | sample 1021851 | NCBI WGS metagenome assembly FUFK01 (sample SAMEA51879418, study PRJEB19060) | metagenome
AAAGGTACACAACTTGCATTGACCCAATGATAACTTATAAGAAAGCGAGGAACTAATGACAGTACAAGATCAATCAATACAGGAAGTTCAATCTAAAAATAAAGCAGAGGAATTTGAAAGGAAAAAAGAATTAAGAAAAAAGATAATTGATTTTGCGGAGACAGGTAGTCTGCATCAATTAACAGAGATAAATTCTGAAATAAATAGATTGACAAAGCGCAGGGTTATACTGTAGGATAATCCTAATTAACAGAAAGGAAAATATGAAAACAATTAAAAAAGAATATTTACCAGGCGGTGCAAAGCGTCAAGAGATGTTGGACAAGGTTCCAGAATATCTTAAAACGCCTGGACTACAATCAAACAAACACATTTTTTGTATTGAGGTGCTCAAGATGACAGAAACCGAGTATCTTGAAGCATTGAACAAAGCAACGAACGGCGGAATTGAGGAGGCAGTATGGAACTAAAAGACAAAGTAATCACTGAACAAACTGAGTTTAAAATAATTAAAGACTCGAAGGATGAGCCAGATTTAAAAGCGGCACAAAAGTTTGTAGGTGGTATGGTGCAGGGTATCGAGTTTCCAAACGGTGACTACATGATCATGAACGAAGAAGGTAAATTGATGGGCTTACCATTAAATCCAGAAGCAACTGCTTTATGGCGTTTAACATTTACCAAAGATAAATATTTATTTGGATATGATGACTGGGTTGCCGGTCCTGCTATCCTTATAAAACATAAGGCGCTTAAGCGTTGGGCGTCTTAACCTTTCTACCTGGTACCTCAATAGAGGTACCAGGCCACGTGCAAAATTTGAACTTTCTTTTATTTTAATATACAGTTACACAACAAAGGGGTCCCTACGCTTGCACCTTTTGCCAAGTTTTGGATACTTAAAGACATAAAATACTTTTTGGTACCATATGGAAATAGATATAGAAAAATTAAAAAAATTTGAAAAGTTACCGCCCGATGTAAAAAGACAATTAGCTTTATACATGGCTAAATGGCAAGAGAAGAAAAAGGAGTCTCAGATCAGAAATGATTTCATGGCTTTTGTAAAACACGTTTGGCCTGATTTTGTAGAAGGGTCNCATCATAAACGTGTCGCAAAAAAATTTAACGATATTGCAAATGGAAAGANAAAGCGTGTTATAATTAANATGGCACCTAGACATACTAAGTCTGAGTTTGCATCTTATCTTTTACCTGCCTGGATGGTAGGTCGTAATCCTAAACTAAAAATTATTCAATCAACTAACACAACAGAGTTATCTGTAAGGTTCGGTCGTAAAGCAAAACAACTCATGGACTCTGCAGAATACAAAGAAGTATTTCAAACAAGACTCAAAGAAGATAGTCAAGCTGCAGGTAAATGGGAGACACAACAAGGTGGTGAATATTATGCTGCTGGTGTTGGATCTGCAATCACAGGAAGAGGTGCAGACCTTTTGATTATTGATGACCCACATACTGAACAAGATGCCATGAACTCTGCTGCATTGGAGAGAACATACGAGTGGTATACTTCTGGTCCACGTCAACGTCTTCAACCTGGTGGTACAATTGTAATTGTAATGACTCGTTGGAACGAAAAAGATTTAACAGGTAGATTAATATCTGCACAAAAAGAACCTAAAGCTGATCAATGGGAGGTAATAGAGTTCCCTGCGATTATGCCATCCGGCAAACCCCTGTGGCCTGAATACTGGAACTTGAAGGATTTGGAAGCTGTCAAAGCCTCGATTCCTGGTTCAAAGTGGAATGCACAATATATGCAGAACCCTACATCAGAAGAGGGAGCACTTATTAAACGTGAGTGGTGGCAAAAGTACGAAGGAGATCTTCCTAAACTAGAACATGTTATACAAAGCTATGATACAGCATTCATGAAAAAAGAATCAGCTGATTATTCTGCTATCACGACATGGGGAGTGTTCACACCTAACGAGGATAGTGGTCCATGCCTCTTGCTCCTTGATGCATTGAAAGATAGGTTCGAGTTTCCTGAACTACGTAGGATCGCGCTTGAGCAATACGGATACTGGCAACCGGAAACAGTTATCATTGAGTCTAAAGCATCAGGACTGCCTTTGACGTATGAGTTAAGGAAAATGGGTATCCCAGTAATTAACTTTACACCATCAAAAGGAAATGATAAACATACAAGAGTTAACAGTGTTTCTCCTCTGTTTGAGTCAGGGAGAATATGGGCGCCCACCGAAATGGAGTTTGCGCAGGACGTAATAGAAGAATGTGCTGCTTTTCCATACGGTGACCATGACGATTTGGTAGATAGTATGACACAAGCAGTAATGAGATTTAGACAAGGCGGACTTATACAACATCCTGAAGACTATCAGGACGAACCTCTACCACAAAAACAAAGGACATATTACTAATGGGATCAGTTATAAGATTTCTTATATCACTATTCAACCTCGTCAAAAAAGGTGATATTAAAAAGATAGACGATGCATACAACGCCGCTAGAAAAGAGTTTGGTGAATTAAAAGACGACGTAAAGAAAAAAATTGATGATACCTTTGAACAAGGTAAAAATGCAAAGGCGGTAGAAGATAGAACTAAAGATATTGCAAAAGGTGACCCTCTTGGAGAAGGAGAAGGTATACTTACTCTTACAGATAAAATAGCTAAAAAAGCAGAAAATTTAAAAAAAACATTAGACGAAAATAAAGTTACTGAAGAATCTATACTTGAAGATGCATTAGATGCTGCGACTGGTTTTAGAAAATCCGTTGGATCAAAAGATAAATCTAAACCTTTTCAAACTTATAGAATGGAGTTTCAAAGAGAAAATCCAGATTATAGAGTTCCAGGTGGTAGTAGATATGCAGAGGGTAATTTAAGAACTGCAATTAGAATGTTTTTAAGAACAGAGGTAAAAGAGGGTAGATTGAAATTACCAGAGAGTGATCAATTTAAAATTGATAACTATTCTCCAATGATGGAAGACGATCCAATTGATGTATTTAGAAGATATTATGGTGAAGATGCATTAGAGGCAGCTGATGACATGGCTGATTCATTGAGCAGAGGTGAGTCCATGAGACATTACGAAGAGATTTTTAGATCAGAGATGCCACCGTTAAAAATTAAAACAGAAGGTGCAGGTCAGTATGATCAAAGTATTTTAGATGCAGAGCGTATCATGAAAGAGGCAGCAGAGGATGCTAAGAATAAAAAAGTATTAGATGAGTTTGATATAGGTGGCAGAAAGAAAAACAATATGGGTGGTATCACTAGAGCAAGCTATGCTTTTGGTACAGGACTTAAATTAATAAAAATATTNGGCAGTGCCAAAAAATTAAAACAAGCAATTAAAGAAGCTGTAGAAAATTTAAATCCAAGTGGTGATAAAAAATTAGATGCCGATATGGCGATCGACGACATGTTAGAGAACGCTAATGTAGATAGAGATCTTGTTGACCAATACGATATTGTAGATGCGTACGGTGAGGCGTATGATGAGATTATAAAAGCTTCAGATAATCTTCCTGGTTTTACAAAGAAAGTATTCGATGATGTTGACGTAGAGTTAGAAAAAAAATTTCCTGGAGTTACAAAAGAAATACAATCAAGTAAAGCAAACGAAAGATTACAACTCATGGAAAAATATCCAGGTATAGATGAAGGCCTATTGGATAATATTATTAATGATCCAGATCCACAACACAAAGCAGAAGTATTAGCAACTCTTGATGAAGCTATGACAATGGGCCAAAAAGGTATGGACACTGAAAAAATAATTGAAGTTTTAAAAAGCACAAGCAGAACTAAACAAGCGTCCGGTGGACTATCATACTTGATGGGTATGTAATGAAGATAAATCAATACAATCAAATGATGTCCTATTTGTCGGACTCATTAAATCCTGCATTACTACGATCTCAAGTTGCAACCTTAGAACAAAGAGAGGGTTTTGCTACAGGTGGCACGTACAAAGATTATGTGTCCAGAGGAGAAGAATACAAAGATCTTACATTTGAAGAATGGTTACAAGAAGATAAACCTGGATACAAACCATCAGAGTTTGGAAGAGTTGATAAAGCGATCGGTGGTGGTGTGATTGTTGGTAAAAATTTAGGTACTAGAGAAGGTTTTGAAAAACCTAAAAAAACATATACAAAATATAAAGATGGTAAAGATTATAATAAATTAAAACCAGCGACAATAGAAGAACAGATAAAGATAAAAGAAGAATTTATTAAAAGATACAATCTTTTAAAGAAAGGTAAAATAGGAGTAGAGGATCTTTATCCTAGAGTAATAGCAAAGGTTGTTTATAATTTACCAGAAGTAAAACAAACTTCTGATTTCACAGCAAAAACAAGACAGTTTTTAAAAACCTTGGATGTTTACAATAACGAAATTGATCCACAGCTTAGAAGTATTTCTACAGGGTTGGGTAAGAAAAAACCAGCTATGATTGATTTAAAATATACTAGTCAACCAGGTGCAACAATTTTAAGAGATGCGGATCTAAGAGCAGAAGTAAAAAAGTTAATTGAAGAAGATAATATGGCAAGCAGGGCCATCAGTAACTATTTACAAGACAAGTATCCTGGTCAAGGAGGTTTGTCTCGAACTCAAGTAAAAGGTGCTCTTAGAACTATGGTAGACGAAGGAGATATTGATGCAAGCAAAATTAGAGCTTCAGGGGGTAATAAATTAACAGGGGAAGAAATTGCGGAAAGAACAAAAATTTTAAAAAATTTAATTTTAAATACTAATTTAGGAGTTTCAGAAATATCGAAAAAAGTAAAAAGCCCTCTTGGTGGAGAAACATCAAGAAAAGTAATTCTAGATGCTGCTTCTGAATTATTGTCCGACAAAGAGCTATCAAAAAGATTTTCAAGTTTAAGAACCGAATTTATGAATGATGTAAAAATATTGGATAAAATAGTTAAACAACCTAAAATACAAGAAATTATCAACAATGAAAAATTAAAGAAAAGAGAACGTTTTAAAATTTTAGCAGAAGAATTTGCTAAAAAAGTTAATAAACCAATTGGAGCTATTATAGGTAAATTTAATGATAGACTTACGGCACTAGCTTCAGTTTATTCTAAAACAAAATATTATGATACTCCAAGTCTAGATAAAATATTAAGCGCTTCTATTGAACCAATTAAAAATTTTAATAATTCTAATTTACAAAAAAATTTAGTTGGTATTAATTCATCTATAAAAGGATTAACTAATCTTGATGTTGCTAGAATGATAGGTATTTCAAAAGAAAATATTGACCTATTAAGAAAAACTCAGCAAGCATCCGCTGGAGCATTTCCCGAGTTTGTTTTACAAGGTGACCATACAGATATTAAATCTTTAATGGCTAATTTTGATAATTACAAAGATAATTTTATGAGAATTCAATTTATCTCAAGAGGTTTAAATATATTTAAATCTCACAAAGATAGAGAAATATTAAGACTTTTTGAGTTAGCAAAACAAGGAGAAAAAATAGATAATAAAACCGGTTTACCTATAAATGACGCTCTACAAGCTGTAAGAGCAGACTTTTCTAAAAAAACAGGTGGTTATGATATAGGAGAATTTTCTGTGGATAATAAAACAGGAAAGATAACAATAAATCCAAAAACACCTATGGTATCTAATTTAGATGCACCTATAAATCAAACATTAAAACAAACAGCGATTAATGTATCTCAATATTCTCGTCCGGGAGAAGAAGGTAAAATATTAAAAAATAAATTTGATAGAGAATATTTAGCAGCGGAAACTAATCAGCAAAGAGAAGATATTTTGAAAAAATACAAAAATTCTAAAATATTAAAAGACAGTAATGTATTAAAAGGTATATCGAGTGTATCTGGACCAATCGGTAAAGCAGCAAAAGCATTTTTAATTGGAGGTACATTAGCATCACCTTTTGTTATTACAACTATAGCCACAGCTGATGATGATATAACACAAATGCCACAAGAATCATCTACACAATTAAATTTAGAAAAAGAAAAAACTGATACGGGCATACCTGAAGAGGCTCTTGCGGCTGGAACTGTAGGTGCAGTTAAATACGGACCACAACTTTTAAAACTTGCAAAAAATGTTGGAAGCACCGCAGCTAGAACAGTAAGTGCTCCTGTCACAGCTGGAGCAGCTGGTATTGCAGAATTAACAAGTGAAGATCCTAGTTTAGCATTAGCTGGAGCACAATTTTTATATCCTGAACTTGCAAAAAAAACTGTTGGTCAAGCACCTAAAGGATTTATAACTAACGTTCTTGGATTACAAGGTTTAGCTAAATTTGGAAAATTAGGAATGTTAGCTGCAAGAGCTCCAACTTTAATGACACCCGTAGGTTTTGCTTTACAAGGTGCAGAATTAGTAAATCAAGGTTTAAAAGAACAAAGAAGAATAGAAGACATGAGAGAAAATAATCCAGAAGCGTATCAAGAATTTCTTGCAGACCAAGAAAATATACTTAGACAGTCTGCAGCGTATGGTGGAAGAATAGGTTTTGCTGATGGACCAGATGATCCTAAAAAAAGAAGCACCATGAAGATATTAGGTGGACTTGCATCATTGCCTCTTGTTGGTAGATTTTTTGATTTAGCACAGATCGCAGTACCTGTAGCAGAAAAAACAGTTGCGGCGGCACAAAATGTTCCGCCATATTTTTTAAACCTAATATCTAAAATTAAAACCTTCGGCAAAAAAATACCAAGTTCAAACGAAAGAAGAGAGACTTTTATATACAAAGATTATGATATGGGTGTTGATCTTGAAACTGGAGCAATCGATATTAGAAAAACTAAAGAAGGTGATTTTGGAGGTGAGGTTGGAATAACGGAAGAAGTTTATATGAGATTTACACCAGGCATGGCCGATGAAACCACGGGCGGTAAAAAACTTGCGGATGAATATGAAGAGTTTACTGCAAGGCCCGATTATGAAGGTAAGATGAAAGACGTTGAAGAGGGAGTTCCTGATGATATTTTAGAGGATGCTGGTATGAAAGATTTTAAAAAATGATAAAGGGTAAAAAAAGTGGTCCTCCACCAAAGAAAGGTCCACAGTCTCAAGGCTTGAATATTAAATACAATACTGTTAAAACAGTCAAATTAACGGAGAAAATAAATGGCAGACATAGACAAGTCTCTTCCAAACGAACCTAGGAAGGAGATAAATATTCCTGGGGAAGAAGAAATTCAAGAACAGGTAGTAGAAGCTATTGAAGAAGAACAACAATCACCAGATGATATCGAAGTAAAAGAAAATGAAGATGGATCGGTTGATATTAATTTAGATCCAGAAGCTGCGAACCCTGAAGGTGGTGAAGATCATTATTCAAACTTAGCAGAATTTTTACCTGATGAAGTTTTAGGTTCTTTAGGCTCAGAACTTAATCAAAAATATATGGACTATTCTATGTCTAGAAAAGATTGGGAAAAGTCGTATACTCAAGGTTTAGATTTATTAGGATTTAAATATGATAACAGATCGGAACCGTTTCAAGGTGCTTCGGGTGCTACGCATCCTGTTTTGGCGGAAGCCGTTACGCAGTTTCAAGCGCTCGCTTATAAGGAGTTACTCCCAGCTGATGGACCAGTCAGAACGCAAATCTTAGGAATACAATCTCCAGATAAAGTTTTACAAGCGACTCGTGTAAAAGATTTCATGAATTATCAAATCATGGATCAAATGAAAGAATACGAACCAGAGTTTGATTCTATGTTATTTCATCTGCCACTTGCAGGTTCTACTTTTAAAAAAGTTTATTACGATGAAGTAGAAGGCAGAGCAGTTTCAAAATTTGTACCTGCGGATGATTTGGTTGTTCCGTACACGGCTACCTCATTAGACGATGCGGAAGCAATCATTCATAAAGTAAAAATTTCTGAAAACGATTTAAGAAAACAACAAGTTGCAGGTTTCTATAGAGATATTGAATTGTCTCCACCACAAGATACTGAAACTGATGTAGAGAAAAAAGAGAGAGAACTAGAGGGTGTAAAGAAAGCAAAGAACGAAGATGTATACACTCTATTGGAATGTCATGTTGATTTAGATTTAGAAGGTTTTGAAGATGTTAATCAAGAAACAAATGAACCATCAGGAATTAAACTTCCATACATTGTAACATTGGAAGAAGGATCAAGAGAAATATTATCTATCAGAAGAAATTATGAAGTAGGTGATCCAAAGAGAAATAAAATACAATATTTTGTACACTTCAAATTTTTACCAGGTTTAGGTTTCTATGGTTTCGGTTTAATCCACATGATAGGTGGACTGTCAAGAACAGCGACCGCAGCTTTAAGACAGCTCTTAGATGCGGGAACGCTATCTAATCTGCCAGCTGGATTTAAAATGCGTGGTATTAGAATTAGAGACGACGCCCAGTCTATTCAACCAGGTGAATTTAGAGATGTAGATGCACCAGGTGGTAACTTAAGAGATTCATTTATGATGTTACCATTTAAAGAACCATCACAAACATTATTAGCGTTGATGGGTGTGGTAGTTCAAGCGGGTCAAAGATTTGCATCTATAGCTGATATGCAAGTCGGAGATGGTAATCAACAAGCTGCAGTTGGTACAACTGTTGCACTTCTAGAGCGTGGTTCCAGAACCATGTCTGCTATACACAAAAGAATTTACTCAGCTCTTAAAAATGAATTTCAATTATTAGCTAGAGTATTCAAGTTATATCTACCACAAGAATATCCATACGATGTAGTTGGGGGTCAAAGAATGATTAAACAAACAGACTTTGACGATAGAGTAGATATATTGCCAGTTGCTGATCCCAACATTTTCTCTCAAACTCAGCGTATCTCTCTCGCGCAAACAGAGTTGCAGCTGGCAACATCAAATCCAGGTATGCACAACATGTATCAAGCGTATAGAAATATGTACGAAGCGTTGGGTGTAAAAAATATTGATTCAGTATTAATTAAACCAATGCCACCACAACCAAAAGATCCTGCATTAGAACATATTGATGCTTTAGCCGGTAAACCTTTTCAAGCTTTTCCAGGTCAAGATCATAGATCACATATTACAGCTCACTTAAATTTTATGGCAACCAACATGGCAAGAAACAATCCAATGGTCATGGCAAGTTTAGAGAAAAATATTTTTGAACATATAAGTTTAATGGCTCAAGAACAGATTGAACTAGAGTTCAGAGAAGAATTACTTCAATTACAGCAGATGCAAATGTTAGCACAACAAAATCCACAGATGCAACCACAAGTAATGCAGTTAACACAACGTATCGAAGCTAGAAAAGCTGTGTTGATTTCTGAAATGATGGAAGAATTTATGCAAGAAGAGAAGAAAATTACTTCTCAATTTGATAATGACCCTATCGCTAAGTTAAGATCAAGAGAACTAGACCTTAGAGCTATGGAAAATGATAGAAAAGAACGTGAAGCTAAGGAAAGAATGGAACTTGACAAGATGAAAGCGATGATGAATCAAGCAAATGCAGATGAAAAGCTTGATCAAAACGAAGAATTAGCTAAATTAAGAGCTAACACATCAATAGAAAAGACAGTTTTGAGCAAAACATTNCCAAATTCTGATCAAATGATGCCAACTGTTAAAATTATGAGAAGTGGAAATGAATAAAACACAAAAAAAAATAAAAAAAGTTATGTCAAAGTTTAAAAAAGGTAAATTAAACATTGGTGACTCGAAAAAAAAAGTAAAATCGCGTAAACAAGCGATAGCAATTGCTTTATCAAAAGCAGGAAAGGTTAAAAAAGGTTAATATGGCTTGGTTTAGTCTTGCAAAAGTAGCAATTAACGCTGGAACACACATTTTTAAGAAACGTCAAGAGACAAAAATGGCTATGGCTGATGCACAACACATGCATGCAGCTAAAATGGCCCGTGGTGAGGAGGCTTACCAAGGTAAACTCCTAGAAGCTCGTCAATCAGACTGGAANGACGAGGCNGTTTTGATTATTTTGTCGGCGCCGATAGCGGTGCTGGCTTGGGCAGTCGTAAGTGACGATCCGACTGCGATGGACAAAGTAAAATTGTTCTTCGAATACTTCTCGTCACTGCCGTCATGGTTCACTAATTTATGGATCCTTGTCGTGGCGAGCATTTATGGTATAAAGGGAACACAAATATTTAGAAACGGAGGAAAAAAATAATGCCAGGAATGATGAAAAGACCTATGTATAAAAAAGGTGGAAAAACAAAAAAGAAAAAAACCTTTCCTGATATGTCAGGAGATGGTAAAGTAACTAAAAAGGATATTTTAATTGCAAGAGGTGTAATTAAAAAACCTATGAAGAAGAAAAAAAAGTAATGAGTGCAAAAGTATTAAGAGCACTACTATCTTCTAAAAATAAAAAAAAACTAAAACCATTTGAGTCACCAATGACAAAAATGGTAAGGAGAAAAAAGAATGGCAAAATTATGCCCAAGGGGAAAAGCAGCCGCAAAGCGTAAATTNAAGGTCTACCCAAGCGCATATGCAAATATGTATGCATCTGCCGTTTGCAGTGGTAAAGTTACACCAGGTGGTAAAAAGAAAAATAGAAAAAAAGCCATGGGTGGTGGAATGATAAGATCTATGTATGGATCTGGTGGTTCTGCGTGTGCACAAATAAAAGGATTTGGAAAAGCTAGACGTCCAGGTAAGAGATAATGGCCGAAAAAGGTTTACGAGCATGGGTAAAGGAAAATTGGGTCGATATTGCGAACAAGCGAAAAGATGGCTCATACCCAAAGTGTGGGCGAAGTGGTGGAGAAAAAAGAAAAAATTATCCAAAATGCGTGCCCATTGCAAAAGCAAGACGGATGACCAAAGGGCAACGTGCGGGTGCCGTCGCAAGAAAACAAGCGAAAGCGAATACAGGCCCTACACCTAGTAGAGCTGCAACATTTGCAAAAACTAAAAGAAAAAAATTAGCAACAGGAACTGATCCATATAATGGAAGTTTTATAAAATTAGATATAGATGGAAAAACAGTAGGCAATACAAGTTATAAAAAATATTACAAAGGCATGCTTGACTAATGAGAAAAAGAGATAGGCAGCCTCCTAAAACTAAAAAGTATTTCAGATCTACAAAGTCTGGAGCAGGGATGACAAAGGCTGGGGTCGCCCGATATAGAAGAGAAAATCCTGGTTCAAAA
>FUFK010048094.1_pt1 | contig 11151 bp, 12 predicted proteins | sample 1021851 | NCBI WGS metagenome assembly FUFK01 (sample SAMEA51879418, study PRJEB19060) | metagenome
AGGCTACAGTTTATGATATGTCAGATTGTGTATGTGGCATACCATGAGTATTAAAACTTCTTTCCATTTTAACTTTGTTACCATTTTCATCTTTTATCGTTAGAGGCCCCATTTCATCAAGAACACCTCTTATTATATTTTTTACAGCTGCGTGTTCTCCATTATCCCATTTTTCCATACTACTATCAGCATTATGAAAATATACAAGTTGAACATCATAGTGGTTAGGATATGTTTCTTTATCCAATATTGCTTCGAGTATAGCACGAATAATCTTAGATGGGATAGCAGTTCCCATTTCGATTACTATAGTATGGTCATTCCTTAAACTATCTGCTTTTCTTTTTAAATGCTTTAAATTTTCTGGGTGGTTTTTGTCATACTGTGCTATTTTTTGACCACTCTTCGCTCTTATTTTTGCGGTGTATAATGTTTCTGCTTTTTTTACNATAGAGCCAGGTTTTTTAAATTTGTATCCCATGCCCTTAATTNATCTAACACCATAATCAGTATCACCACTGATAGCAATACCTTTTTCTTTTTGTCCAATTAAAAGTTTAATAGCATCATCTTCATCAGTTTCTAATTTGGGAACTTCCTCTCTAGGGTTGAGTAAATTACCAATATATCTCATTTCATCAAGATTAAGATTCCAATCATTAATTTCTTCTTGGGTTGATCTTACTGTTTTTGCTTGAGTAATATTTAATAAACCATCAATAGCCTTAATTGTATGATTTCCGTTACCAATCATATCTGATTTAGTTTTTGGTTCAACTCCTTCCCAAATAAGAATTGGATTTTGTTTCTCCAAACCTGTCTCTCTCATACCATCCCTGATACGACTAATATGTTCATTATTCTCTCCCTTAGATCTTACTTGAAGTNTAGGTAGATTTTTTATAGTATCAAAATTTTCCTCTTGTACTTCTCCATTTTTTATTTTGTTCTTAAGAAATTCAACAAACCTATGACATTTATCGATGTCAATTGTTTCTTTATTTCCTGTAGGTGATCCAGCTCCATTATAGGAGAGTGAATTTTTTTTAACTTTTTGATCAGTTAAAATCTTGCTTTCTAAGTTTTTCATGTCAATACGTAATCCTATAGATAAAATTTCAAGAGTTAGAATAGCTTCAGATCCACTAAAGATTTTTAAAAATTCTTTATTTTTGGAACTATGCCAATATGATCCATCAAATACACCTAAATGCCATCCTACATACCACTTACCATTTGTAATATTAGTATATTTGTAAACATAAGCATCGTATACCCCAATACAAACTGAGGTATCAATACTAATAATAGATGGTGGGTGTTTGATAGTTTTCATATAAAATTAATTATACCACAAAGTTTTAATTTGTGCAACATCAGGCTGCATTTTTGTAATTAATTTTAATGTTCTACCATGTGGTCTATGTTTCCATCCATACCATTTTGATATCTTTCCATCTTCATGAGGCGGTTCTTTCCCAATAGAATAATATTGGTCAACTGTCATATCAATATCATTATTTGTTTCTCTATCTCTTAGCCACCAGTGTTTATCTCCTCTCCAATCTATTGCACTCATGATATCTAATGTATCTGTATCTAACAAATAATACATTGCCTGAGTGGTATGATAACAATGGCCATACATCGGATTACCTTCATTCTCTTCTCTATACTTCGGTGTTAATAGATCTGGAGTTAAACACTCCTTAAGTTTAACAAGACATTGTGAAAGACAACTCAAACTGTAAGGTACTTTTTCATATGTGAGTGACATAGTTTTTGTAATCTGCCATTCACCATCTACCTTTTTGTAAGAGTGTCTTTCAAGAGTTGCCATTATGCGATGAGTTCCATGAACTCTGATAGTATCTTCTTATTTAGCTTCTTTGCATTGAGTGATTTTGAGAAGGCTCTTTTGATCTGTGATTTAGTTGCATCTTCTTGAACATCAAATGTATTATCATTTGAAAGAGCAGTGCATGACATACCAAAATACTTTTTGTATCCAGTATTATCTAATACAATAGATTTCTGTTTCTTCCAGATCTTCATCAACTTATCAGTTGTATCATAATCATAATCAGTAGAATTAGCAATAAATCTACGAGCATCACTACCTGTCAACAATCTGATACCTATGAAATTAACATCAGTAAATTTCTCAGATATGTTTTGTAGTAAAACTTTTGAAAGACCAGACCAATCATTTTTCATATTGTATGTTCTACCAAGTTTACGATCTCTCAATGCATTGTGATAACTACTTACAGAATATGTTCCATTGTGAGTTTCTCCAGTTTGTCTATCTACATATGCTTTATTGTATGACATAGATTGAGACTCACCATCAGTAAGAATGATTGTGTTTAGTTTCTCAACTTTATACTTACTCTTGAACTCTGGTATAAGAGTATGTAATGAAATAATAGCTTCATTCAATGGTGTTCCTGATAAAGACAATCTTGGATAGTTGTATGAACTCTGAGTATTTTCAACAAGACAGAATAAGTTTTTACAATGTTGTTCAAACTCTCTGATTGGTGAATCACTAGAAATCATATTCAATAGATTGAATTGATCTGAAACTCTTAGTTCATGATCTACAAAATCTTGATGTAACAACTCACCATAAGGCTTCTGTAATATTCTATCATCATCACAGTTACGATACCACTCGTTTGTAAATGCATATACATTGAAAGGTATCTTTACTTTCTTACAAAACCAAACTAGGTTTAGTAATTGTTTAACAGTATCCTTAAGAACAAAATTCATTGAACCAGACCAATCAAGTATAAAGATTAATCCGTGGTTTTTACCTTCTGGTAGAACTGTAATCTTCTTAAAAAGATCCTCATTAAACTTATAAGTGTGTAACTTACTTGTATCGAGGACACCAGTACGAGCAGTAGTAGAACGAGCATAAGCTGTGGCAGACTTGCGACACTCGAATTCTTTGACAAGATAATTTACCTCCTTCTTTGCTGATTGTTTGAAAGTCTCATACTCATTAGATGAGAATTCTATTGATTGNTAATTATAGTAGTGAGTTTCCTCTGCTTCTAACTCTGCAGTTTTTCTATCAAAGTAATCCCATACATCTTGAGGTGGAACAATCACTGTCTTTGTGTTTACAGATGGAACACTAAGATATGTGGTCTCCATACGATTTGATTGTAGATCTAATAAGTTGTCTATTAGATTCTTAGATAGGTTTGTATCTGTTACAGCTTCATCTATGTCTGGTTCTTCAAAATGATCACCACCCATAAGATCATCTGTTGAAATAGAACTACCCCCTTCAGTTTGTTGTTCCTCATCGAATAGAGGATGTGATGATTCACCTTCACCCTCTTCCTCAGATTCCTCTACATCTTCACCAGATGACTCTCCAGATCCCTTTTNAATATCATTACTCATTTCTGAACTCATATCAAAATCAGTATCATCAATCTTTTCTTGTTCTCTCTTCTCTTTCTGTTCTTTCATGAAAGCNTGTATCTCTTCAGCCAATTCACAAACCTCTTCAAATGTTTCTGTATTACCTGTCCTCTCTACAAATACTTTCTCATCATCAGCAAAGACCATATCCTTACTACCTTTGTAGTATAGATTGATGCGATCAATCAAAGTAATCTCATCAGAATCTAGACCTTGAACCTCAAAGAAATCTTGTTCATGTAACTCCCAATATCCACGGAAGAATGACTTACATAGGCCAGGAAACTTACGTTTGATAAGTTTCTCGATTCTTGCATCTTCAATTACGTTGATGTATGAAGAAGGAGCTTTGAATGATGCAATGTCTACATTTGGTGTGAATAATGCATGACCAACCTCATGTCCAACCAACATGTCATATACATTGTTGGAAGCCTTTTCCCACATAGGTAGAACTAATACTCTAGTGTTTACGTTGAAACTAGCAGTCAATACTTTTTTATGTTCTACGACTAGATCTTCAGTTGCAAGGAGTTTTGCAAGTTGGTCTTTGATTTCAAATTTAACGGTCATGGGTTTGTTGCTTGTATGGCCATATTATAAGACCCCTGGCGGTGGCCAGAAGGTCTTGTGTGCAACTTTTTGAACTGGGCTAACCTTTTACGTGCTTGTCTCAGCATTTGTGGTTTTTTCTTTCCCTTGTCGGGCCGACGGTATGGATTCCGTCCACTCTCCCATATTTTGTGATGAGGCATTTTCTTCCTCCAATTTGTCGAATACGTTATCAAAGAGATCTAGTTTAGAGTGTTTCATACTGTGTCCAGAATATTTATTGTTGGCATCCATCCAAGTTTACGTAACTCTGTAGTATCAGCACATGTGATATCTCTTTCGCCTGGTGTCTCTTCCTTGATAGGTAAATGACCCATTCCCATTTTCATGGCAAGATCAATTACAGCTACTGGATTACCAGTACCAACATCTATAACCCCAGTATATGTTGAGGGCATCAAAGTGGCAATAGCATAAACAACATCATCTACNTGTATCCAATCTCTCTTATGTCTNGTAAGATANGTTGCAGTTTTAGTTTCTAACATACGATANAACATATCNGAACGACTTACTTTCGGNGCATATACATTAAANAATCTCATACCCACACTATNAGGTGGAGCCTGTATNTCATTTACTTTCTTAGATATTGCATATGGATTCATCCACCATTCATATACAGATGCTGAACTTGCATACAAACATCTTGCATCATTCTCTCTACAATAATCAAATATAGGTTTAGATTTAACTACATTGTTTTCCCAAAATGCATCAGGATCTTTAAGAGCTTCANGGATGGCAGCATTTGCTGCAAGATGTATCACAACATCATACTTCTTATTTGTTTTAAAGTCTCCTATGTCATATGGAATATCATATCCATCAACATCAAACCCCAACTCTGTCAAGTGTTCATATACATGACTTCCAATAAAACCACGATGTCCAGTAACTAATATTTTCATGATAACATTTTACTAAAACCTTTTAATTTTTCAAACTGTATTACACTCTCAAACTTCTCTAATAGAGATTCCTTATGAGAGATAACAAATATGTTTGCATCTTTAATTACAAACCTTATGATCTTGAGGAACTCATCTGTTCCTGTACCATCAAGAGAACTATCAAATACTTCATCCATAATTAATAGATTGGTATTTGTAGAATTTTTATATGCAGCTACTTCTCTCCACGTAAAAAGTAGAGCTAAGTCAATACGCATCTTCTCTCCCTCACTGAATGAAGCATAACAAAAATCCTCATGAATCGGTGATTCTATGGTCTCACTAAACTCTTCATTCAATTTAAAGTTAATATAGAAATCCATCATCTGCAGATATCTATTAACTTGTTTGTTAATTAGAGGCAAATACTTTTTAATTATCTTTGTCTTGACACCACCATCCTTTAGAAGATTATAAACATAATCCTTATAACTTAATTCTTCTTTTTTCTCAACTAATTCATCAAAGGTGGTATTTAAATTTTCTCTTAACTCTGTTAATTTCTCATGTTCAGTATTTCTGTTTGCAAGTTGGTCGGTAAGTGTTTGAATTTCTGATTCAAGATCTGTGATCTGTTGTTGGAAGCCAGATATCTTGGTATTATTTTGAGAAATGTCATTATTGAGTTTAGTAATCTCCTTTGATAGTGTGTTGAATGAGAGCTCCCTTTCTTGTTCAGATTTAATTTTGAATTGTAGTTCTTTGTAACCGTCTTGGAGCTCTTTAGCCTTAGTTTCGACTTCAGCAATTCTATTTAAACGAAATGATTCTTCTATATTTTGGGTGCATGTAGGGCATGTTACATTATCAGTAAAGAACTTATGTTCTTTGGTAAGGGTAGATACTTTATTAGACATCTTACCTTTTAGATTGTTAAGCTTTAATAACGTTTTACTAGCTCCTGTGACCTTCTCCTGATCTTCTATGAGACCAGTAACTTCTGTTTCTAACTCTTCATTATGAGTAATAAAATTAAGAATCTCATTTGCGAATCCATCTTTCTTTTGTCTTTTTTCTTTTATATCTTGTTTACCACGAGATTCTATTTCTTCAATAAACTTCTTTTGCATACTAACTTTATCGGTTAGACTTTCCTTTCTGAGTTCTAGAATTTTAATATTGTCTCTCAAGTGTCTCAGTTTATCTTTGACGACACCGTTCATTGCTGAAAATATTCTAATATCCAACAAATCTTCTATAACTTCTCTACGATTTGGAGCTGATAGTTGCATAAAAGGAATAAAACTACTCGATCCTAAGACAACAATCTGAGTAAATGACTTATAATTTAACTTTAATATGTTAGTTTCAAGATATTTTTGTTGATCATTTGCAGCCGCAGTTTGATTTAACATGTTATCACCAACCCATATCTCAAATATAGATGGTTTGATCCCACGTACGACTCTATAGTCTCTAGTTCCTACAGTAAAATCTATTTCTACACTACAATCTTTTTCATTGACAGTATTAACTAACTGTGATTTTGTGATCTTACGNAAAGGTTTATTAAACAACACAAAAGTAAGAGCATCTAAAACTGTACTCTTACCAGCTCCGTTACTACCAATTATTAAAGTTGTACTACTCTTTTCAAAATCTATCTCAGTCCATTGATTTCCTGTACTTAGAAAATTTTTCCACTTAATTTTCTTAAATCTTATCATAGTTTTTTGGAATTAACAAATCATCAGAAGAAATTACCACATATGGATAATCATACGCTTCACAGGCGTTTATGGCAACCTCATCGGGAACCTCTGTAACATCTAGTTCGGGATACTTCTTATCACTCATAGACATCATCATGGCGTATCTAACAGCATCATCCTCCTCTTCAAATAGAAAGATAACTCTCTTACCCTCTTCATCTTCAACTGCATAAGCTCCCTGTTCTGTTGAAGACTTGACCGAAAGAATATACATTATTCTACCTCACAGGCCTCAATATAAACTTCTTTCAATAGATTCTTAATNTGAGACTTATTAAGAGATACATCAGACTCATCAATATACCTATTTAATATACTAATGGTGTCCTCACTCTCATCACTTTCTATTTCCTCTGGATTATAGTAACCATTGAAATCAAAGTTTTCAACAACCTTTATATCATGTACATTTGAATTAACAAATTTTTCAATAAACTTTTCAAANTCNNTTANNTTNGATTTTTGTTTGACTATAATNTTNATAATCTTATCNTTNTACTTTGAAGTATCNACNAGNTGATGTGGTGTATCATTNTAATAAACANGATGAAACATCTTATGTGGATTATCTATTTGTGTTAACTCTTGNGTATCTGTATCATANAGATTAAATCCTCTAGGATCATCAACATCATTCCAGTATATCTCATANGGATTTCCTAAGTAATGAATGTTATCACGAGANCTTCTNGTNTGATAATGTCCAGAAAATACCTGATCAAACTTATTATAGATTGTACAATCATCACCATGATCCATAACGACATATTTGTTAGCATGAAACCCATTTAGTTCTAAGTGTCCCATTACAACTTTAGCCTTTGATTTTTTTATACAATCAACAGTTTCTTCTCTATTCTCTTTGTTTATCCAAGGCACCATCAATACCTTAAGTTTATCTAGTTTTATTTCTGTAGCCTTCTCATAACAGATAATATTTTTGTATTCATTTAATAATAATTGTATAGTATTAACTTCATTTGTATTCTTATAATATGCAGTATGATTACCAACTATTGTATGAACNNTNATNTTCATATCTCTAAGACGGTTGAAATAGTTTTCTTTTGCCCAATCCAAAGCTAAGAAATCAATACCTCTTCTATTATCAAAGGTATCTCCCATATCAACTATAGTGGTTATACNTTCCTTTTCTAAAGTAGGAAAGAATATATCATTATAGAATTTTAAAAAGTAATCATGAAACANTGCAGAACCTTTTCTAGCTCCGAANTGTTGATCGGTTATTATTGCTATCTTCATCCGTTATACCTATAATTGATATTGTCTTTNATAGTATTNTAGTCACTNTCNGANCCTGCCATCATACCNTCATCACTAAAGACTTCACTATAACCTGACTTTTCAATTATCTTTGTTTTGATTTCGAGTTGTTTCTTTTCTTTCTGTATTCTTCTGAGAAATGCATAATGAATGATCTGCGTAAAGTAAGCAAAAGGATTCGAGGATTTCTCAGGATTAAAATTATTAATGTATTGAACGCAATTTTCGATTCCATCACATACCATATCGTCTTTGAACATGTAGTTTACAAAATTTGGTTTGTAAGACAGATGAGTGGCTATCTTAAGAAAACAAGAACCAAGATAGTTAGTNATACGTGGTTTTGGTTTCCCTGCTTCTNNTGCNTCTNTNACNTNAGCTTTATACTNTACAATAGCATAAAGAAATTCTTTGTTATTTACATAATGTTCGGATCGTTTTCGTTTTGCCATCTTAGATTGTATAAAATAGTTATTGCATAACTTATGTACATATTATAACAAATCTTCTTGCGCTTGACAAGCTCCTGAAATAATAGTACAATAACTCTGTCAGAGTTCAAAGGGATAGCTTTAAGTATCCTTCTCTATCTTAAATATCTTCTCTAGAGCTTCTCTAGTATTCTTCACACTAGAAACAAAACCTAACGAAGAACTAATACCTACTTGACTATCTGGAGGAGTAGTTCCTTTATTTAGAGAGTTTTGNTAACGTACAAATGTACTTATCTTTTCCTTATCTTTACATCTACCGTAATATAATACATTCTTTAAATCAAACGCAAACATCCTTTCATCAGATAATTTTAACCATGGCTCAACACGATATAAGGAAAATGGCCCTCTTTTGACTGGTAACTCCTTTATGAAACAAGGATCAAAAGCCACTAAACATTTATCCTCATCAACAAACTCTTCTACCTGAGCGAAGATTTCTTCCCCAGAAACTAGTTTAATGCATGCGTACTTTTCTTCGTTCATTTGTTTTTCATCTTGATTGGAACTATCTCATAATTAAAATTTTCTTCATTATAAATCTTCACTCTTTCAATAAGATGATTTAAAGTATAATTTTTTTGAGATTTGTAAGTAGTATCGTCTGCAATATCGTAAAGAGTGGCTCTAGTCTTGTTTTTACCCTTTCTTAGAACCCTACCAATACTTTGTAAATTGCGTACTCTACTTTTGCTAGGAGATGCAAAGATGACATTATGTAAGGTCTTAATGTTAATTCCTGTAGAAAAAGTACCATAAGAGGCCACAATGATTGCATTTGATTCCTCCTCAGTAATCTTTCTAATCTCCTCTCTCTCCTCAGCAGCTACACCACCGTGAACGAAAAAGACTTTTCTGTTCGTATCACTATTTATGAGATTGAATAATATCTCACCATGACTCTCTACCCTACTATAAAGTAATAAAGTATTACCTTTTAGACCTAAAGTTAATTTTTTGATAAAATTATTTCTTCTTTCGTTCTGAATAATAAATTGTACCTCATCTTCATAGGCATCAAACCTCTGAGACTCATGTTGTAGTAATAAAATTTTGATATTGAGTTTAGCTAGATGACCTTTTTCAATGAGTTCATCAGTGCGAACTATCTTATATGCAGGCCCAAATAATCCCTCTAGTACCCATTTATGTGTTTGTGTGCCATCTAATGTACCAGTAAAACCAAACCTATATTTCGCATCATGTAACTTTGTCATGATTCTAATCAATGATTTTGACTTGAATAGATGAGCTTCATCTCCTATAACACATCCATACTTCTTGAAGAATGAGCGTTCTAGTTTATAGATCGATTGCCATGTAGTAATTGTAACTGGTTTATCTGTATGTTTTTCTTTCCCTGCATATATCCTATGACAGTTTTCATCTGAGTTCCATCCATAATCTATAAAGTCTTTATACATCTGTTCTACAAGAGAAGTTGTAGGAACAACGAGTAAAACCGAGTGACCTTTATCAACCATATACCTTGTAATGGTATAGATCATTAAAGACTTTCCAGAAGCTGTAGGTGATATTAATAACTTACGATTATATTTGAGTGCGTCAAAGACTCCTTGTATCTGATATTGTCTTGGTTCATATCGAGTGATCTTATTCATATAGTCTTTTACACCCTCTAGAGAAATAAATCCATTCTCCTCAAAAGGTGTACCATAGAAATCACTATGTATAAACTCATACTGATAATCAGATTTCTTGCAAAAAGAAATGATTTTATCTAGTAGTCCAACGTATATTTCTCCATTGGCCTGATTAAATAATCTAATCTTTCCGTCCCAGTATTTGTTTCGATACTGAGGCATGAACTTTGCGCCAGGAACCTCAAAGGTAAATATATCTGATAATTCACAGAATATATGTGGCTCCTTGGAATCAATTTTCAAAAAGACTTCATTCTTTTTGGATATAGTCAAATCCATGAAATATATCCTCAACTAGAATATATTTAGGATCTATTCTGCAGTTGTTTTTATTGCACCAACATTAATTTTGTTGTTAACAGCAAATAAGTGATGACCTAAACGAGCATCCCATTCTACATCATCAATTGTATTTCCATTCCAAGGAATATTCACTTCTCTAGTATATGTAACACCTGTACCTACAACATATGAGACTGTTGTTGAAATTGTTCCAACTTTTATATCTGATAATGCTGNTNNNGAATATGTTGTTATACCAGCTACATAATCAGCAGCATTTGTACTTATCATTTTTNAATAAAAAATCGTAATACTATTTAGTCNTANCCACGAATAAACTTTTGCCANTCAATNGCATTTTTTATNTGATATGTTCTGTTCTGAACNATCTTGATTATACTNTCTATGTAATCAATCATGGTATCATAATACTCTACCTTGAGTTCTACANNTGATAATCTNTCATCAGAATCTAGATATCTTTGTATTGCNTCTTTNTCTCTNACTTTATATGGAAANGGATCTTTCTCATATACCTCTGGTTCTGATTTTCCAGAATAATATAGGTATCTTTCTTGATATACTTTTTGATATGTTTTCTTTGCTTTGGCTCTAAGAAGTCTTAGATCATTAAAGAGTTGATAGTATTTTGCATGTAATGTAGGAACCACTAAGGAAGCGGTGTGTAATTCATCAGGATCAATAT
>FUFK010050330.1_pt1 | contig 11148 bp, 18 predicted proteins | sample 1021851 | NCBI WGS metagenome assembly FUFK01 (sample SAMEA51879418, study PRJEB19060) | metagenome
ACGCATATTGTAACTATGAATTATAACGATTTAAGAAAGTTACAAGTATCAGGGTTTTATAGAGATATCGAAATATTCGAAGACGAAGGCTTAGAAGATTCTGAAGCTAAAGAAAAAGTACAAAGCATAACAGGGTTTAGAAAATCGTCTAATATGTCTGATGTAGTAACTTTATTAGAAATGCATGTTGATTTAAATATCGAGGGTTATGAAGACGAAGATAAAAACGGAGAGCCGACTGGAATTGCTTTACCGTATATTGTTACATTAACAGAAGATATGGACGTTTTATCTATAAGACGTAATTATAGAGAAAACGATGAATTAAAACAAAGAATTAGATATTTTACTCATTATAAATTTACTCCAGGATTAGGCTTTTATGGTTTTGGCTTAATACATATGATTGGTGGATTAACTAAATCAGCTACTTCAATATTAAGACAATTAATCGATGCAGGAACTTTAGCTAATTTACCAGCAGGATTTAAGTCGAGAGGATTAAGAGTTCGAGATGATGATCAACCATTACAACCAGGAGAATTTAGAGATGTAGATGCTCCAGGATCTTCTATCCGTGAAGCGATTATGCCACTTCCTTATAAAGAACCATCAGCAACTTTATTACAAATGTTAGGTGTATTGATAGATAGTGGAAGAAGATTTGCATCAGTAGCTGATATAAATGTAGGCGATAGTAATCAAGGAATGCCAGTAGGTACAACAGTTGCTCTACTAGAACAAGGTACAAAAATATTATCAGCAATACATAAAAGATTACATTTTGCACAAAGACAAGAATTAAGAATATTAGCTGAAGTAATAAAACAATCTTTACCTATGGAATATCCTTATGATGTTCCTGCAGCAAAAAGAACAATAAAAGAAGACGATTTCGATGACCGTATAGATGTCGTGCCAGTAAGTGATCCAGCGATGTTTAGTATGAGTCAACGAATATCTATGGCTCAAACTCAACTTCAATTAGCACAGGCAGCACCACAGATCCATGACTTACAAGAAGCATATAGACGAATGTATTCAGCGTTGGGTGTTCAAAATATTGATTCTATTTTACCCCCTAAAGCTGAAATGGCACCTAAAGATCCAGCAAGTGAAAATGCTGAGGCTCTTATGGCGAAGCCACTTAAAGCGTTTCCACAACAAAATCACGATGCACACGTGGCTACCCACTCAGCGTTTTTACAAGATCCAAATATTCAAAGGAATCAGATGGCAATGCAAACGCTTATGGCACACATGCAAGAACATCTTGCCTTAAAGTATAGACAGCAAGTTGAACAAATTATAGGTCAACCTTTACCACCAGAGGGTCAAGTGTTACCACCTGAACAAGAAGCAATGTTAGCACAAGCTACAGCTCAGGCTACACAGGAGATAAGTCAGATGGCACAACAAATATCAGGAACAGGTCAGTTTGATCCTATTGTACAATTAAAACAAAAAGAACTTGAAATAGATGCTGCAGAAGTACAAAGAAAAGCATCTGCTGATATGGCAAGACAAGAGCTTGCTGCAGCAAAATTACAACAGGATAAACAAATAAAAGAAAGAGAAATACAATCAGAAGAAGACATAGCAGCATTAAAAGCAAACGTATCAATGGCTAACACAAGGAGATAATAATGGGAAAAAAAGAAGCTAAGAAATTTATTCAGATGAGAAAAGATGAAACAGATCCAGATAATATAGCGATTCTTGAATTAGATATACAAAGAGAGCTTGGTCTTGACCCTAAAGAAATAAAAGAAATGATGGATAAAGTAAAAGGTAAAAAGATGGGTGGACTAAGTGGTTCTGGTGCAATGGGACAAGACTTAGAAAACTATATGGGCGATGAAGCTAGTGCTGCTGGAAACTCAAAAGGTGGTGGTGCAGCAATAAAAGGAACAAAATTCATAGGTCTTAGGTAATGGACTTTCAATATCTTTTAAAAAAGATAGTGACAGAACGACGAGCAGAGTTAAGCGAAATGCTTATGTCGAATGGTATTGCTTCTATGGAGCAATACCAAAATGTTATGGGGCAACTTTCTGCTCTTGCCCACGTAGAAGAAACTTTAAAAAATGTAGCAAATAGAATGGAGAATGCTGACAATGTCTAAAACACTTTTCGTTCCTGACCACGTAAAACGAGGTATAGAACAGGAACGCTTGGCTGAGAAGTCAACTTCTAATCCTTTAGATCCATCTACGTTTGGATTACCAAAGGAAGAAGATAATAAATCTGCCCTTGAAAGGTTACCAAAACCTACAGGTTGGCGAATTTTAATCCTTCCTTATACGATACCAAAAGAAAAGAATGGTATAATCTACGCAGATGAAACTATAGAAAGATCTAATTTAGCAACGAATACAGGTTATGTTGTTAGTTTAGGTCCAGATGCATATAAAGATGAAAATAAATTTCCTGATGGTCCTTGGTGTAAAAAAGGTGATTGGGTTTTATTCGGTCGATATGCAGGATCAAGATTTAAAATTCAAGGTGCAGAACCTCGATTATTAAATGACGATGAAGTTTTGGCTGTAATAACAGATCCTAGAGATATCTTAAACGTATAAGGAGTAACAAATGGATAATACACAAGTTCAAGAAAAACAAGAAGTTGAGGTAAAACCTCAAGAACAAGAGCAACTCACTTTAGATATAGAAGTTGAAGAGGATGAAGAAGAACAGCAGGAAACTGCTGAACAGAAAAAAGATAAAGAACTTTCAGGACATCGAGACGATGTAAAAAAGCGTATAGATACGTTAACTTGGAAGTTACGAGAGGCTGAAAGAAGAGAGCAGGCAGCGATTGACTATGCAAAACAAGTAAAAGAAGAAAATGGAAAATTAACTTCTAAATTTAATGAAACTAGTCAAGAGCTTAATGTTCAATACGGTGGTAAAATAGAAAGTCAGTTAGCTGAAGCTAAAAGAGCATATAAATTAGCTTACGAAGAAGGCAATACTGATGCCATGGCAGATGCCTCTGCACTTATAGCAAAATTAAGTGTAGAAGAAGAAAACGTAAAAAAGAAAAAAGAAGAGTTTTCTCAAGAAAAAGAGGCTAAAACCGAAACAAAAGCTAAAACTGTCGAGGAAGAAATTGCTCAACCACGGCAACAATATTATGATGAAAAAGCACTTCAATGGGCTAGTAAAAATAAATGGTTTGGAAAAAATAAAGCAATGACCTTGACAATTTATGATATTCATCGTACAATGACAGAAGAGGAGGGCTATGATGCTACCTCTGATGAATATTACGAAGAAGTGGATAGAAGAATTAGAGAAGAATTCCCCCAACGTTTTACAGCAGATGGGGAGTACCAAGAACCAGAGTCAAAGAAAGGCTCTGCATCAGGAACAACACGTAAAAACGTCCAGACGGTTGCTCCTGCTAATCGAAACGTAAAAAATGGACGCAATACTATTCGCTTGACTAAAAGTCAAGTGGCTATCGCTAAAAAACTTGGAGTACCACTCGAAGAATACGCAAAACATGTGAAGGAGCCAGCTTAATGACAGAAGAAAACAAGAATATGAATAGAACCTCACGTGCTGCTGAATCTCGTTCAAAGCAAGAACGCAAAAGACCTTGGAAACCAGCATCGTCTCTTGAAGCACCACAGCCTCCTGAGGGCTATAAATACAGGTGGATAAGAACTGAAGTTAGAGGGTATCAAGACCAGAAAAATGTCTCTGCGAGACTTAGAGAAGGTTTTGAACCAGTTCGAGCTGATGANCATCCAGATTTTCCTGTGCCTACTATCGAAGATGGAAAGCACGAAGGAACTATTGGTGTGGGAGGACTTATGTTGGCGAAGGTGCCAGAGGAAGTTGTAGACGAAAGAAATGATTATTTCCGTCAACAGACAGAAGATCAGATGACTGCAGTCGATAACGACCTACTGAAAGAACAGCACCCCTCTATGCCTATTACAAAGGAGGGAGGGAGTAAAGTAACCTTTGGTGGTCCAAGAACGAAAGTTTAAGGATTAATTTTAACTTTTAATTAAGGAGTCATTCATGGCTAATACAAANCTTGCCTTTGGCTTACAACCAATACANAAANTTGGTTCTAATGTCAATAATGNAGGCNTCTCTGGATATACTCTTTACGAAATCAAAANCGATAATTCNAATAGAATTTATCAAGGNTCTCCTGTGATACCATTAAGTACAGGCTTTATCGANATTGTNGGTGCAGCTGCAGGTGGAACAGTTGGATTACTTGGCGTTTTTGGTGGATGTGAATTTGTATCNTCTACTACAGGNAAACCAGTCTTCTCCAATCAATGGACAGGAAGTGGGGCAGACTCTAATTTTCCTATTAAAGCGTATGTGTATGANGATCCAATGCAACTNTANAAAATNGCNACAGATGCATCNGTNACANNCGAAGCAACACTTCGTGNTNNTGTTTTTGCAAATGCNAATTTTGCANCTGNNNCNNNNGGATCAAANACTACAGGTATATCNTCTGCAAAGTTAGGAGTAAGCACTATTGCTACTACTGCANNNTTANANCTCCGTATTATGGGNTGGCAAGANGATGAAAACAATAGCGATTTTNCTGCTGCAGGTATTCCTGTAATAGTAAGATTAAANAACCACTTCAATTCACCAAACGGTGCGATTGNTGNTGGNACTNNATCAACNACTGGNGTATAGGAGAGTNTAATGCCNATTTCACGAGCACAATTAGCTAAAGAGCTAGANCCTGGACTCAANGCCTTATTTGGTATGGAGTTCGCTAGATANGAAAANGANCATGCAGAAATTTTTGACACAGAGACTTCTGATCGAGCATTCGAAGAAGAGGTAATGTTGTCAGGTTTCGGAACTGCACCTACTAAGTTTGAGGGATCAGCAGTAAANTTTGATACTGCAAANGAATCCTTCACAGCAAGGTACACACACGAAACTATTGCATTAGCGTTTTCAATNACTGAAGAAGCAATCGAAGATAATCTTTATGATCGTCTTGGAGCAAGATACACANGNGCATTNGCNAGATCAATGGCACANACAAAGCAAGTAAAAGCTGCATCAATATTNAATAATGCNTTTACTGCAGGTGCTTTNGCTGGTGGNGANGGTGTTGCTCTTTGTGATGCATCACATCCATTAACAAGTGGAGGAACATTTAATAATGAGCCTTCAGTTGCAGCAGATTTAAATGAGACTTCATTAGAAGATGCTCTTATTACAATCTCTGGTTTTGTGGATGAAAGAGGATTAAAAATCGCATTAAGAGGCATGAAATTAATCATTCCACCTGCTTTACAATTCGTAGCTGAGAGATTAACTCAGTCAACATTAAGAGTTGCAACAGCAGATAATGATATAAATGCTTTAAGAAATATGGGTATGATCCCACAAGGTTATGTTATTAACCATTTCTTAACTGATACAGATGCGTTTTTTATCAAAACAGATGCACCAAATGGATTTAAACACTTCGAAAGAGCACCAATCAAAACTCAAATGGAAGGTGATTTTGACACTGGAAATATGAGATTTAAGGCGAGAGAAAGATATTCTTTTGGGTTCTCTGATCCAAGATGTGTTTTTGGTTCTCCAGGAGCATAAAAAAACTTTAAAGGGTGACTAGTCAGTCACCCTTTTTTAATATAAACTAAAACAAACCTTGACAGTTACATGGTGTAACTGACATTTGCCAAGACAAGGAGAGTTACATGGCTAATACAACATTTTCGGGTCCAGTCCGATCAGAAGGTGGTTTTACAACTATAAGTAAAAACGCTACAACTGGAGCAATTACAACACAATCAAGTATTAATTCAAGTGGTATCGCTTCTTTTGATGCTAATAAATTAGCAACAGAAGCAGGAACTGGTATTACAGGTGGTACTGGTACCATTTACAGAAGTTCTGTTATGAGGTCTGGTGGAATTATTACAACAAGAATATTAATAGATTTAACAGGTTTAAGATCAACTGCATCTGGCGATATTATTGGTGTAAATGGAACATCTAATGTTTGTCATATAGGTCAAATAACTGCTGCAGAAAATGGAACAATTATTGCTGGTAGCATGGAATGTTTTGAAGCACCAGCAGGTGGTGATCCTGATATTAACGTACACTCTGCTACAGAAGGTACAGGTGTAGAAGACGGTGCTATTGCAGACTTAACAGAAACACTTCTTGTAAACGCTGGTGATGCTGCATTAGGTACAAAGGTTTACTTTACTGGATTGCCTGCTGCTGATGAGTTTTTATATTTAACATTAGGTGCAACAACCGATGCTGATTATACTGCTGGTAAACTATTAATTGAATTAATAGGCTATGAGGCTTAATCATAGGAGAGAAGTATGGCTGCAACAAGATCTGACGTAAAAGCATTTAACCATGATCAAGGTGCAAGTGCTGCTGTTGTTGGACCTGCGAGATCAAGAATAAGACAGATAGTTATATTCGCTGATGCTGCAGGTGCTTTAACAATAAAAAACGGATCAGGTGGTGATAATTTACTTGTTCAAAGTTTTCCGACAGGATTACATACGTTAAATATACCAGATAATGGAATACTTGCAGAAAATGGTGCATATATTCACGCTTTTACTGGTAGTAGTAATAAGTTGACTATTTTCTTATCGTAATGACAAGAGCAANGAAAAAACANCCACCTAAAACTAAAAAATACTTTCGCNCCACTAAAAGTGGNGCTGGTATGACNAAGGCAGGTGTTGCTCGTTANNGNAGAGANAATCCAGGAAGTAAACTTAAAACTGCAGTAACAGGTAAAGTNAANNCNGGAAGTAAAGCAGCAAAGAGGAGAAAGTCTTTTTGTGCTAGNTCTGCTGGACAAGCTAAAAAGCATAATATTAATTGTGCAAAAACTCCTAAAAAAAGAATTTGTGCAACTAGAAGAAGATGGAANTGNTAGATGACAAGNAAAGAACTACTAAAAATGTTAGAAAAACATGAAGAAGTTTGCAANGCAAGATTCGATGGNATTAANAATAAATTAAATAAACTCGANAATAGGTTATGGATGATTGTATCTTTAATTATTGTCGCTAGTGGATTGGAGCAACTAATTTAATGGTTATGGGTAGGTCACAAATGTCAAAACAAGTGACTAAAGCCCCTGGAAAAAGGAAGTGGAGTGCCAAGAGGAAGAGGAAGATCGATTGCTCACGACCTAGAGGATTTTCTGAAAGAGCACATTGTGCCTCCAAGAAAAGGAGAAGTAATAAAAGGAAGTCCAGTTAAATATTGTTTATACTGTGGCAGAAAAAGATGGACATGTAGATGTCATAAACAAAGGAGTAGATAATGCCAAAAGACGCTTGTTATCATAAAGTTAAAGCTAGATATAAAGTTTTTCCTTCAGCATATGCTTCAGGAGCAATAGCTAAATGTAGAAAAGTTGGTGCTGCAAATTACGGCACAGGTGGTAAAAAGAAGAAAAAGTCTAGTGTACGAAAAGCAAGTACAGGAATGTATATGGGAGCTAAAAGACCAGCAAAAAATAAAAATATCGCAAGAGGTTGTGGTATCGTATTAGCAGGAAGAAGAAAAGAAACAAAGCGTTCATAATGGCAGTAAGAAAAACAAAAGCAGGTTTAGCATTAAAAAGATGGTTCAAAGAGGACTGGAAAGATGTTAGAACTGGTAAAAAATGTGGTAGAAAAAAAGGAGAAAAACGAGGAACTCCTTACTGTAGACCAAGTAAACGTATTTCTTCTAAAACACCAAAAACAACAAAAGAGATGACATCTGCAGAAAAAAGAAGTAGGATAAGACAAAAGGTAGCATTAGGACAACCAAGTAAGGGTAAACCAAGAAACGTAAAACCATTAAGAAGGAAAAGGAGAAAAGCATGAACAAAAATAATCCACAATCAGAACTAGCTATGCTAAGAGATCCCAGTTCTAAAAAGTCAAAAAAAGACATAAAAGTTTCTAAAATAACTATAGCTAAATTAAAAGATCCATCTGATAAACTATCAAATATTGATGTAAAAGGTAAAAAAGGTGGTGGACTTATGAGTGCNATTAATAGAGTAAANAAAGAACAAGGTGTAAAAGGTATGATGAGAGGGGGTTTATCTGGAGGTAATCCTAGTGGTCCTCCAAGAAGAATGGTTCCAGATCCAGCTTTAATAACACCTTTNAATCCTGGAAAACTAATGGATGTTACAGAAATGGCAAAAGGTGGTTTTATGGATGAAGAAATAGAAAAACGTATGATGGGTGGCTATATGGAATATAAGGAAGATAAGTAATGGCTACTTCTGGTTCAACAGATTTCGAACTTGCTGTAGATGATTATATCGANGAGGCTTTTGAGCGTTGTGGCTTAGAAATACGAACAGGATATGATCTTAGAACAGCAAAACGATCTCTAAATCTCATGTTTGCAGATTGGGCAAATAGAGGATTAAATCGTTGGACTATTACTCAAACCTCTATCACACTATCTCAAGGCACTACTGAATATACACTTGATGCAGATACGATAGATATATTGTCTGCAGTTATTAGAGAAAACGCAGGATCTTCTAATCAGTTAGACACAACTGTAAATAGAATAGGTCGTGATACATATTTAAATTTATCAAGTAAATTATCTCAATCAAGACCTACACAATACTATGTAGATAGACAAATAACTCCTAAATTTCGTGTTTTTCCTACTCCTAATGCAACATATACTTTAGTTGTTGACAGGTTAACTAGAATAGAAGATGCTGATTCTGCTACGAATACAGTAGATATTCCTTTTAGATTCTATCCTTGTCTTGCTGCAGGATTAGCTTATTATCTAGCGATAAAAAAAGCTCCTGATAGAATACAAATATTAAAAGCGATATACGATGAAGAGTTTGATAGAGCAGCAACTGAAGATAGAGATAGAACAAGTTTAAAACTATTGCCTTATGAGAGATATATCTAATGGCTTACTCTAGTGGAAAATATGCTTTTTTTATATCAGATAGAAGTGGTATGAGATTCCCATATAAAGAGAGAATAAAAGAATGGAATGGATCAATCGTTCATATTTCTGAATATGAAGCAAAACATGAACAACTAGATCCTCATAGAACAGTTATTGATGCACAAGCTCTAAGAGATGCAAGACCAGATACAAGAAGTGATGGTAGTGTAGAAAACTTATTAGGGATAAACCCATTTACATCAGGATCAAGTGGTTCAGCTGTAATAACTGTAATAGAACCTAATCATGGAAGATCCTCAAGCGATACAGTTCGTTTCAGAAAAGCACTAGGATTTGATGGGTTTTCAGCAACAGTATTGACACAAAGTGCAGGATATAGTATTACAAAAGTAGATGATAATACTTATACATTTACAGCAAGTAGTGGAACTGCTACTATTGGCAGTCAAAGAGGTGGTGGTGAAAACGCAACAGCAGGAGCAGTTACACTGGAAGTATAGATGAGTTTTACAAAAGCAACATTAACAACAGCCTTACAGGATTATACTGATAATTCAGAAACAATTTTTGTAAATAACATACCTAATTTTATAAAAGCAGCAGAAGAAAAAATATTTAAAAGTATTGATTTAGACATTTTTAGAAAAAATGTAACAAGTAATTTTACATCGTCAGACCCTTTTGTAACAACACCAGCAGATTATTTAGCCTCCTTTTCTTTTCAAATAACAGCTTCTGGTAGTGAGGGTTTCTTATTACAAAAAGATGTAAACTATATTAGAGAACATACACCTGCATCAACAACTACAGGTGTTCCAAAATACTATGCAAGATTTGACGAAGACAATTTTATTGTAGCTCCAACTCCTAATTCTAATTATGCGTTTCAGTTAAATTATTATCATAGACCTGCTAGTATTACGGCAGGAGCTGACAGTGGAACAACATGGATAAGTACAAATGTTCCTTTCGCTTTATTATATGGTTCATTAGTAGAGGCATATACTTTTATGAAAGGTGAAGCAGATGTTATACAAAACTATAATGGTTTATACACTCAGTATTTAGAAAGAGCAAAAGATCTAGGAGAAGCAAGAGAAAATACAGATGGATATAGAGTTGGTCTACCATCGAGACCAAGAACATAGGAGTAGAAAATGGCAACAGCAAATGCAGCAACCACCTTTTTAGAAAATAGACTTTTGAGTTTTATTTTTAAAAACAACGCAGCATCTTTTAGCTCACCTGGAGATGGTATTTACGTTGGATTGGCAACAGCAGTATCTAATTTTAATGATTCAACAGGTGAAACAGATGAACCTACAATCACAGAGGCTACTTTTGGTGCTTATGCAAGACAGCAAGTGACAGCAGCAAACTGGACATTGACGTCTGATACTACAGAAGCACAAACAATAAAAAATGCTGCCAATATAGAATTTCCAGCATCTACTGGAACAAGTAATACAATAAGTCATGTTTTTGTTGCAACTCATGCAACGGCTAGTTTAGATACAGAAGGATCAGGTGGAAATGTTTTATTTATAGGAGCATTAGACACAAGTAAAACAATAGCAACTGGTGATATATTTAGAATTAATGCAAATAACTTAACAATAGAATTGAAATAATGGCGTTAGTAATAAATGATAGAGTAAAAGAAACAACAACCACAACTGGTACTGGGGCATTAACATTAGCTGGTGCAGTTACTGGATTTGAAACTTTTGGCACTGGTGTTGGTAATTCTAATACAACATATTATGCAGTAACATTGCCTGGATCAGCAGAGTTTGAAGTTGGTTTAGGCACATTAAATAGTGATTCAACTACAATAACAAGAACAACAGTTATAAGTAGTTCAAATAGTGATAGTGCAGTAAACTTTAGTGCAGGAACAAAAACTATTTTTTGTACACTACCAGCATCAAAGACAGTGTTTTTAGATGCAAGTGGTAATGCAACATTAGGTGCAGATTTGTCAGTGGGTGATGATTTAACTATATTAGGTGGATTGATTGATCTCAAATCAAACAGTGGATCACCATCACAGATAAAATTTTATTGTGAAAGTTCTAATGCTCATGCACAAACATTAACAGCACAAGCTCATTCTGTTGGTGCTACAAATACTTTGACTTTACCAGCAGGTAGCAGTTCAACATTGGTTTCAGAATCTCATACTCAAACATTAACAAATAAAAC
>FUFK010045059.1_pt1 | contig 11146 bp, 10 predicted proteins | sample 1021851 | NCBI WGS metagenome assembly FUFK01 (sample SAMEA51879418, study PRJEB19060) | metagenome
TTGATTCTTTACCTGCCTTGTTCTTCAGGGTCATTTTTCCCTCGACAGTGACGTCACGCCAACCCTTGTCGCGGTTGTCAACCTCGGTAGCGATTGCAATGCCCTTTTCGTTTGAAGCGTTGGCTGATTTAGGAGATTGCATGACCAGAAGCATAGCAGCTAAACTAAATAGGAGCGTCAGTGAGGCGGATGTTACGGCATTGCTCTTCATAGTTTTTACCTTGTCTAAGAAAATCAGAAGTGGTGGAAGGAAGAAAAAATCAACTAAGATAGCAAAGGCAAGCGTAATCGCCGTCAGTCGCGCCATATCCCTATTTACTGCAAAACCAGATTGCCCNAGAACGATAAAGCCAATAACAAGGCCGAGCGAGGTAACGGTTAACGCCATGCCAACCGAACGAAAGGCATGGCGCACGCTGTCCTCTGCACTTTCTCCTCGTTTGCGCGCGTTAGCGTATTTTAACATAAAATGCACTGTGTCATCGACAACAATTCCAAGGGTCATTGCCACAACGATTGATACTGCGAGCGTTACGCTACCAACCGAGTAACCCCACAATCCAAAGCCCATAAAATTTCTTTNGCAGANCCTTCACCTACTCTGACNAAAACAGGAAAATCNANAGCCNNTGAAATTGCTAAACATTGATCCAAAGCCGCTCGATCAAAGGGAGCATGCTCAGCGTCAATGCATATGAAATCTAACTTACTCTGAGCAAGAACTTCCACTAAGATATAGTTGGGTGTTTTTAAAAATGTGCCTGCCAAAATTTGACCAGATAACATTTTCTCTTTGAAACCGCTTATATTNGACATGGTAAACCCCTATTTAGTTACTGTTAGAGTACAACAGCATTTTTGAATGGCAAGCCATTGCTGAGGCACTATGTTTAAATCATGTCTGTTTTAGAATTTAGACCAGAGGGAATATACTGTAGTCAGGGTGACTTTTATATTGATCCTTGGCGTCCTGTAGACAAAGCTCTAATCACCCACGGGCATGCAGACCATGCAAGATTTGGCAGCAAGAAATATCTATGTACTGACATAGCAGCACCTGTTATCCGTCATCGGCTCGGCAACGTGGCAATTGAAACAATACCCTATGAAAAAGAACTTAGTTTAAATGGTGTCAATGTAAGTTTTTATCCGGCAGGCCATGTACCAGGTTCTGCACAAATTTTAATTGAAATAAAAGGGGAAAGATGGGTTGTTTCAGGCGATTACAAAGTCGTAGACGACGGATTAAGTACACCGTTTAAGCCAATTAAATGTCATAGTTTTATAAGTGAATGTACTTTTGGATTACCAGCCTTTAATTGGTCGCCGCAGGAGCAAGTTTTTAAAGAAATCAATTCTTGGTGGCATCAATGCATTAGTGATGGCCTTACACCAATTTTAGCAGCCTATGGGCTTGGAAAGGCCCAACGCTTGATAGCGGGACTTGATACAAATATTGGACCGATTTTAACCCATGGAGCTATTGAAAAAACAAATCAAATTATGCGAGATCAAAAAATAGCTATCCCAGAGACATTCTTGGTCACTTCCAAACTAGATTTAGCAAATTTTAAAAATGCAATCGTGCTAGCGCCACCCTCTGCTTTATCAACTTCTTGGGTTAAAAAATTTGGAAAAATTTCCACCGGCTATGCAAGTGGTTGGATGGCAATCAGGGGCATAAAGAGACGACGGGCAGCAGACAAAGGATTTGTCATCTCTGATCACGCAGATTGGAATGGACTTAATTTGGCTATTAAAGAGACAGAGGCTGAAAAAATATTTGTAACACATGGATATACGGATAGTTTTTCAAAGTGGCTGCAGTTTAAAGGCCTAAACGCTTCAGTAGTAAAGACGGAATTTACAACAACAGAAGATGATATTTAAACTATCTTAGAAACATGAAAGATTTTGCGAAGCTTGTTTACAACCTGGATCAAACCACCAAAACCAATAAAAAAATTGGACTGTTAGTAAGTTTTTTTAAAAATGCTAGTGATAAAGATAAGCTTTGGTGCATCGCTTTATTTTCTGGCAGAAGACCGAAGAGGCTTATCAGTACAGGCTATTTGAGAGAATGGGCCGGTGAGGCAACCAAATTACCAACCTGGTTGATAGAAGATACTTACACAGTTGTGGGCGACTTAGCTGAAACCATCTCTCTTTTAATTCCAGAAAAAAGTGAAACCTCTTCAAAGAATCTGAGTTCATGGATTTCAGAACTCAGACAACTGGAAAATCAAAGCTTAGAGGAAAAACGTAGTTTTGTATTCGGAGCATGGTCGACGCTCAATCGGCAAGAATGTTTTGTTTTTAATAAATTAATCACGGGTGGTTTTCGACTAGGGGTTAGCCAAAAATTAACACTAAAAGCTCTTTCACAAATCACAAGTATTGATGAATTTGATCTGTCACTCCGCTTAATGGGAAATTGGCATCCTGATACAGAAACTTGGAATAGCCTAATCGTAAATGATGATCGAAAGTCAGACATCAGCCGGCCCTACCCATTCTGTTTGGCTTATGCATTGGACAAAAGTAGTGATGATTTGGGACATACTTCCGAATGGATAGCAGAATGGAAATGGGATGGAATTAGAGGACAAATTATAAAAAGAGAAAAGAAATTATTTGTATGGTCTAGAGGTGAAGAAAATTTAACAGAAAGATTTCCTGAACTTGAAGAATTAATAAATTTTATCCCAGATGGTTCAGTCTTAGACGGTGAATTGGTGGCATGGAATGGAGACCAACCATTAAATTTTAATAGTTTACAAAAGCGTATTGGAAGAAAAAAGGTTTCAAAATCCCTTATCGAAAGCGTTCCTGTTATTTTAATCGCCTACGATCTTTTAGAATTCAAAGGAAAAGATATCCGAAGTCAAAAGTTTAATTTACGGCGATCAAAACTTGAAAAGTTAATAAATAATACTCCCAAAAATTTACCAATAAAATTATCGGAAAAAATCGAGCATAAGACTTGGAACGATCTAAAGCTCATCAGAGAGACATCCAGATCGCGTAAAGCAGAAGGTATAATGCTGAAGCATGTAGATAGTGACTATTCTAATGGAAGGAAACGAGGTAATTGGTGGAAGTGGAAATTGGACCCACTGACAATAGACGGCGTCTTAATCTACGCTCAAGCTGGCCACGGACGTAGAGCAAATCTCTTTACTGACTATACTTTTGCAGTTTGGGATGGCAGTCAGTTAGTACCCTTCACAAAAGCTTACTCCGGTTTGAAAGACGAAGAATTTCGGCAAATTACCTCATGGGTCAAAAAAAATACTATTCAAAAATTTGGACCCGTTCGGCAGGTACCGCCAGAATTAGTATTTGAAATTGCGTTTGAAGGCATTCACGAAAGTACACGGCATAAATCTGGGGTTGCACTTCGTTTCCCGCGTATGTTGAGGTGGCGACATGACAAAACACCGAGAGATGCAGATAAATTGGAAGATCTAAGAGCTTTTTTAACCTAACCTCTTGTAGTGCTTCTTTTTACAGTTACATACACGATGAATAAATTAAATTTGAGGTAAAAATGTTTCAACTTCCAATTCGAACTTTAGATTCTGAACATTCAACAGGATCTTCTGAACTAGGCCAACTTCCTGATTGGAACTTGAATGATCTTTATACCGCAACTGATGCAAAAGAGTTAATACGTGATTTAAATTGGCTGGAAAAAGAATGTAACGAATTTGCTAAGAGTTATGAAGGCAAGTTACACACTCTTTCTGATAAGGAGATGCTTAATTGTATTGTTCGCAATGAAAAAATCAGTTCAATATCAGGTCGGATAATCTCATATGCTGGTCTTCTATACTACCAGAAAACAACCGATGCTGACCGTGCAAAATTCCTATCCGATATGCAGGAAAAAATTACTGTTTTTACAACAAAACTAGTATTCTTTTCTCTTGAAATAAACAGCCTAGAAGATGAGTTTTTAGATAAACTTTTTACAAAAAATGATCAATTGGCGCGTTATAAGCCAGTTTTCGAAAAGATAAGAGCTATGAAGCCTTATCAGTTAAATGATGAGATCGAAAAGTTTCTTCATGACCTTGGGATTGTTGGAGACGCTTGGGAAAAACTATTTGATGAAACTATCGCCGGTCTTACTTTTAAAATAGGTGCCGAAAGCCTCAACATAGAGGCAACGCTTAATCTTTTGACAGACCAAAACCGTGAAAACCGGGAAAAAGCCACCCGTGAGTTAGCAAGAGTTTTCAGTGAAAATATAAAAGTTTTTACAAGAGTTCATAATACTCAGGCAAAAGAGAAAGAAATAATTGATCGCTGGAGAGGCATGCCAACCGCGCAAATGGGGCGGCATTTAGCAAATCAAGTTGAACCTGAGGTTGTAGAAGCCTTGAGAAACGCAGTTGTAAAAGCATATCCAGAAATAAGTCATCGGTATTATGAATTAAAAAGGAAATGGCTTGGCCTAGAAATTATGCAGGTCTGGGACAGAAATGCCCCACTCCCGATGGAAAGTAACAAGCTGGTAACATGGGATGAAGCACAAAAAGTAGTAACGGGTGCGTATACAAACTTTGACAGCCGAATGTCTGATTTAATCACGCCATTCTTTAATGAGGGCTGGATTGATGCGGGCGTCAAACCGGGAAAGGCGCCCGGTGCATTTGCTCATCCCACAGTCACAGATGTACATCCATACATAATGTTAAATTATCTTGGGAAGCCGCGCGATGTGATGACGCTTGCCCACGAACTTGGTCATGGTGTTCACCAGGTATTGGCATCGTCACAGGGACAAATGCTATCTTCAACACCTCTCACACTTGCCGAAACGGCATCTGTATTTGGAGAAATGCTTACTTTTCAACAAATGCTAGATCAGTCATGTGATAAAAATGAACGAAAGGTCTTATTGGCAAACAAAGTTGAAGATATGATAAATACTGTCGTTAGACAGATAGCTTTCTACGATTTTGAGTGCAAGCTTCACAATGCCCGAAGAAGCGGAGAACTTACGCCATCAGACATCAACTCTCTATGGATGTCCGTTCAATCTGAAAGTCTAGGTCCAGCATTTGAATTTGTAGATGGTTATGAGACGTTTTGGAGTTACATACCCCACTTCGTTCATTCCCCCTTTTACGTTTACGCTTATGCATTTGGAGATGGTTTGGTTAACGCTCTTTATGCTACTTACAAGGAAAATCCAAAAGGGTTTGAGGATAAATATTTTAATTTGTTGTCTGCCGGTGGATCTAAGCATCATAAAGAACTTCTTAAACCTTTTGATTTAGACGCTAGCGATCCAAAATTTTGGACAAAAGGCTTATCCATGATCTCTGGAATGATCGATGAGCTAGAAACATTCGAATAACACACAACATTCATTGACACTTAAAAAATCGCACTAATTTTCATTGGATGGTAACAGATTTTTTAAAATTGTTTGGGTTAAGTTTTATGTTGATGGTTGGATCGATTCATGCAGCAAGCGCTTTTGAATTTGAAAGTATCGACGGGGGCGTATTAAACCTCGAAGATTTCAAAGGTAAACCAGTTTTGATTGTTAATACTGCTAGCCGCTGTGGTTTCACCTACCAATATGAGGGATTACAAAAATTACATGATAAATATGCTGAAAAAGGTCTAGTTGTTATCACTGTGCCTTCTAACGATTTCAACCAAGAACTTAAAACAGACGCAGCAGTTCAGGATTTCTGTGAAATAAATTATAATCTTACCCTTCCTATGACGACGATCACATCTGTCAAAGGGTCAACGGCGCATCCCTTTTTTCAATGGATAAGAGAAGAACATGGGTTCACGCCACGCTGGAATTTTTATAAAGTATTACTCGATCCCGAAGGAAACGTCGCTGAGACATATAATTCAATTACCAAGCCAACTTCGAAGAAAATTACTTCTAAAATTGAGGAATTTTTAGGACGAATTAACTCATAAGAAATGTGAATTATAAGTCAATATTTAAGNACACNACTTATAGACTCAAAATATCCTATGCTAGCCTGCTGTCCAACCACCATCTATTAATATAGACGATCCGGTGACCATGGCTGACGCGTCAGAAGCTAAAAATTTAACAGCTCCCATAATATCTTCGACTTCACCTACTCTTCCCATTTTAATTTTGGACTCTATCCACTTCACTTTCTCAGGGTCTTTGAAAGTAGCCTCTGTGAAAGGTGTTCTTATAAAGGTAGGACAAATGGAATTAACTCTTATTTTATGTGGGCCAAACTCCATCGCCATTGATTTGTTGATTCCTTCAATTGCATGCTTTGTTCCACAGTATACTGCTCTATCAATTCCACCAACATGAGCCATTTGGCTACTAATTTGTATTATTGATCCCCCAACACCTTTTTCAATCATTTTTTTTGCAGCAAATTGTGCCAAAAAGTAAGCGGATTTCACGTTTACAGCCATCACATCATCATAATCGACTTCTGTTGTTTCAACGGTGGGAGTGTGCCGAGCTATACCAGCCGAGTTCACTAAGATATCAATTTCAGAAAAGTCATTCATCAAACNCTTTACATTANCAATTTTTGAAATNTCCATTGGGACTCCCGATACTGAAAATCCTTCAGACTTCATTTCATTTACTGTATCGAACACTTGGTTTTTTGAACGTGCAACAATTACAACATGTGCGCCCTGTTCTGCCAGAGCAACCGCACAGCCAAGNCCAATACCACGAGATCCCCCTGTGACGATTGCGCATTTTCCATCTAAGCGAGACGAAGGTGTTTTGGGTAACATTTTTTGAGCCTATTAGAATTAAATACCATTACTTCATCATAAAGATTTAATCCAGGCAAGCGATGTCTCAACCAGTTCATTAGTTTGACTTGGGGACATTATATCGCCTGCAATCACATGTGAATTGGGATCATCATTTGGACCACAATGAACCAAATATACTGATGATTTTCCTCCCCATTTTTTTTCAATCTGCAAAGCTTTCTTTGCATCCACAACTTTATCATCTTGTGAAATAATAAATAACGCAGGGCAAACTTTTTCACTAAAATTGAGACTTACAACTTTTTTTACAAGTGCGGCCAAAGTTATAAGAGCTACGGTTGGNTAATGAGTTGTCCAATATATCAAATGCTCCTTTGATCTAGCCTTCACATTACGATATTTTCCTACAATGAGCGGAACCCAAAATCGTGCAAAACCGAGTGTAAAGGTTTGAAAAAATCGATACCGCACTTTAAAATTTGGAGAAACAAAAATGATGCCTGAAACATTATTTTCAGATGCGCCTACAGCCGCCAAAGTCCCGCCTGTTGATGAGCCAATAATGATAATTTTCTCACCGATTTGCCTGCCAACTTCTAACGCTTCTGACAAATCAAAAATCCAATCTTTCGCTGCCACCCGTCCAAGCGCTTCACCCCCGCACCCGTGACCGGCTAAACGAGCGTTGTATATATTGGCATTAAGCTTTTGTGCGATAGCATTGGGAAATGGCGCCAACTCAAACTTAGAGGCTGAAAAACCGTGTAAAAAAATGATAGAATATTNTGTTTTTTCTCCTTTTTTGTTTGCCCAAATGACTTCTTTTCTGGCCCAAGGCTGTACGCCAGCTACGTTACTTTCTTGCACTTCTAAATATTGATCTACACTTGTTTCAATTGATATGTCCGGCAAGACTAAGTCAATCGGTTCACGCTTGCCAAAAAGCAGCGCAATAAGCACACAGGTTAAAATAATTAGAAAAATCAATTTAATTCCAGCATAGCTTCTATATTTTTCTCAATAATTTTCAGGCATTCTTGATCAGAAAATGAGTGGTCAGCCCCTCGTTTGAAATAAAGTGATAGGTCATCCGCATCTATATGGTCGAATAATTTTAAAGCTGTTTCGCGCGTAACTGCTGTATCGTCTGTTCCTTGCATAAGCCTAACTGGACAATGTAAATTTAAAGGTTCACGCATAACTAAATTTTGCCGCCCATTTTCAATGAGATAGCATGTGATCGGATAAGGTTCACCATAATCTGATGGTAAGTAAATGATACCTTTATCTAGCAATTCTTTTTTTTGATCGTCAGTAAAATTCTTCCACATGCTATCTTCAGTAAAATCAGGTGCTGCGGCAATTGTAATTACACCTTTTAATCTTCTACCAAGCTCACGGCTTAATAAGAGTGAAATCCAACCACCCATCGAAGATCCAACCAAAATTACTTCATTATTGTCAATTAATTCAATTATTTGCCTAGCGTCATTAAGCCAATCTCCAATTCCAAGCTTAAGGAAATCACCAGTGGACTGGCCATGACCTGAATAATCAAATCTTAAGAAAGACCTTTTTCTTTTTTGTGCCCAATTTTCTAGAAATATTGCCTTTGAGCCTTCCATATCTGACTTAAAGCCACCTAGGAAAATTACAGTTGGCCCTACACCATTAGTAAAAGAATATGCTAGTTGCTGGCCGGTATGGGTCGTAAAGAATTCTGTCATTTTTGCCTTTTAATTTTTTAAANCATNAAATTTCAAAGAAGTAATACACGAACTNTTANATATACGATTTTAAATGAAAATAACCAGCGCTCAACAAGCCAAAAATTATTAAGGGTTGACGAAAACACCCTAGCCATTCAAAAGCAACTCAAAGCAAACCCACAACCGGGCGTTTCGTAGGCGCCAAAATGATGAGGACACCAATGATGAGCCAAATAACTCTCACCTTTCCTGACGGCAATCAAAAGAAATTTGACAAAGGTATTACCTCCCAAGAAGTTGCAACCTCTATTGCGCCCTCTCTAGCAAAAAAAGCTATAAGCTCCTCCGTAAATGGGCAACACTTTGATCTATCATGGCCAATTGAAGAAGACGCCGAAATCGCTATCAATACAATTAAAAACACAGAGCCTGCTCTAGAATTGGTCAGGCACGACCTCGCTCACATCATGGCACGTGCTGTACAAGAGATATGGCCCGATGTGAAAGTAACCATAGGACCCGTCATTCGAGATGGCTGGTATTACGATTTTGATAGAAAAGATCCTTTTACCACAGATGATTTAATTCTTATCGAAAAGAAAATGAAAGAAATAATTAACGCTAGAGATCCTGTCAAAACGGAAGTTTGGAGTCGTCAGGAAGCAATTGATTATTACAAAAAAAACAATGAACCTTTCAAAATTGAATTGATTGAGTCAATCCCAGGTAACGAACCAATACGAATGTATTGGCATGGCTACTGGCAAGACCTATGCCGTGGCCCTCATTTTCAGCANACGGGACAAGTTCCAGCAGATGGGTTTAANTTAATGCATGTAGCCGGAGCATATTGGAGAGGTGATAGCAACAGAGAGCAGTTACAGAGAATTTACGGTTGTGCCTTTNTNAATAAAGAACAGTTAAAAAGTCATCTCAATATGCTTGAAGAAGCGGCTAAAAGAGACCATCGAAAACTCGGTCGAGAGATGAAATTGTTCCACATGCAAGAAGAAGCTCCTGGGCAAATATTTTGGCATCCCAACGGTTGGAAAATTTATACAACTCTGCAAGACTATATGCGCCGCAAACAGGAGTTGGACGGTTATGTAGAGGTCAACACACCACAACTCGTTGACAGAAAATTATGGGAAGCTTCCGGCCATTGGGAAAAATATCAAGAGAACATGTTTATCGTCGAGGTGGATGAGGAACATGCNAGGGAAAAAGCAGTGAACGCTTTGAAACCNATGAATTGCCCTTGCCATGTCCAAGTTTATAATCAAGGGCTAAAGTCTTATCGTGATTTNCCGCTAAGAATGGCNGAATTTGGCAGTTGTAATCGTTATGANCCTTCAGGAGCATTACACGGCGTAATGCGGGTAAGAGGCTTCACACAAGACGATGCTCATATTTTTTGCCGCGAAGATCAAATTGAATCGGAAACCAANAAGTTTATCAACTTTCTATCTGACGTCTATAAGGATCTAGGCTTTGAAAAATTCTCTATAAAATTTTCAGACAGACCAGAAAAACGTTCAGGAAGTGATGACGTTTGGGACAAGGCAGAGGATGCTTTAAAATCGGCCACCATAGCTGCTGGTTATGATTTTGAAATAAACCCAGGAGAAGGAGCTTTTTACGGTCCAAAACTGGAGTTTGTACTAACAGATGCGATTGGTAGGGATTGGCAATGTGGCACCCTTCAAGTTGATTTTGTTTTACCAGACCGATTAGATGCAAATTATGTGGGCGAAGATGGAAATAAATACCGTCCAGTCATGCTTCACAGAGCTTGCTTAGGTTCATTTGAACGCTTTATCGGCATATTAATTGAAAACTTCGCAGGTCGCTTACCTTTTTGGCTCGCACCTAGGCAAGTTGTTGTTGCAGCAATTGTGTCTGATGCAAACGATTATTGTGAGAATGTGGTAAATGCCTTGAAAGCAAAAGGGATACGTGCTGAGACAGATTTGCGAAATGAGAAAATCAATTACAAAGTACGAGAGCATTCCGTTAGTAAAATTCCTGTAATTTTGGCATGCGGTATGAAAGAAATTTCCAATAACACTGTGTCGGTTAGAAGACTTGGTGAAAAGCAAACAACGATTGAACAGTTAGATAAGATTTTAGAACAATTGACAGAAGAAGCTAAGTCTCCCGATCAACAAAAATAATAATCCTGACTATTTGTTTTTTTCTTGAAAACCTAAAGTAAGTTCACCAGTCTCAAGTTTAATCAGCGGTCGCTTCATGACTTTAGGGTGGAGCTTGATAATTTCTTCAGGTTTCTTTTCTCTAGTTTTGGAGTCTAAAGATCGCCAGGTAGTTGATCTTTTATTGACAAGCGTATCGCCAAACTTAGCTATTGCTTCCATTAAAATATCATNGGGAACTNGCGTAAGGCTTACATCAATCAATTTGAAGTGTGGTTGTGATTTTAAAAGCAATTTACACGCATCACAATTTTTCAATCCATAAAAAATCATAAATCAANTCATTTTTTTATTTGCTTAAGTGAAATTATTCTCTTGAATTTTTGAATTTTAAACCATCTTATTAAAGTGTTACAGTCTAAATTGGGTTAGTAGCCGAAAAAGTTACATGTCAATTACGGTAGTGACAACCCCAAATAATGGGGAAAATTTAGTATAAGGAGACGCGGAAATGCCCAATGG
>FUFK010066997.1_pt1 | contig 11146 bp, 11 predicted proteins | sample 1021851 | NCBI WGS metagenome assembly FUFK01 (sample SAMEA51879418, study PRJEB19060) | metagenome
AGCTTTTACAGGGCTAGGAGCTCCTTACTGGGATGCGAACGCTAGAGGAGTTTTAAGTGGAATTACTAGAGATACAAGTCCAAAGGAAATAGTAAGAGCCACAATAGAAGCTGTTGCCTATCAAACTTATGATTTATTTGAAGCAATGAAACATGATGGTTTAAGACCTAAAATNGTAAAAGTNGATGGCGGAATGGTNATGAATAATTGGTTTTCACAATTTTTATCTGACATAGTNAATGTGAAAGTTTTAAGACCAAAAGTTCAAGAAACTACTGCATTAGGCGCTGCATTTATGGCAGGTTTACAAATTGGTGTTTACAAATCTTTAAAAGATATTTCTAAAAATTGGCATCTAGATAAAAAATTCTCACCGAAAATGAAAAATCCTTTAAGAAATAAACTTTTAAAAGGCTGGGCTGCAGCAATCAAAAAAACTTTAAGCAATTAACACACCTTCAAGTTGTATAATAAACTAATAAACCTCTGTACAGTTTGGTTTAATTTTGGTTCAATAATATTTCATAAAAACAACAATGGGGGAAATAANAGATGTTNAAAACATTNAAAACTTTNNTAGCTGTTGCTGTTTCATTTTCTCTAATTACTATTTCTAATGCAATTGCAGGCGGACACGATGCTGCAATTAAGAAATGGTCAAACGGTGAGTTTAGTCTTTCTACAATTTCTGCAAAAGAGAGAGAGAAAGAATTAAAGTGGTTTCATGATGCTGCTAAACCATTCAAAGGAATGGAAGTAAACGTATTATCAGAAACTATTCCAACTCACGAATATGAGTCAAAAGTTTTAACAAAAGCTTTTGAGGAAATAACTGGTATTAAAGTAAACCACCAGTTACTTGGAGAAGGGGAAGTAGTACAAGCTGTACAAACTCAAATGCAAACTGGAAGAAACTTGTATGATGCGTACATCAATGACTCTGATTTGATTGGAACGCACTCAAGACTTCAGTTAGCAGTAAACTTAACTGACTGGATGAAAGGTGAAGGTAAAGATGTAACTTTACCAACNTTAGATCTNNANGATTTCATCGGNANNTCATTCACGACAGGTCCAGATGGTGATTTATANCAATTACCTGACCAACAATTTGCTAACCTTTANTGGTTTAGAAAAGATTGGTTTGANAGACCTGAAATCAAAAAAGGNTTCAAANNNAAATACGGATACGATCTAGGTGTACCAGTTAACTGGTCTGCTTACGAAGATATCGCTGCATACTTTACAAATGATGTNAAGAATATAGACGGTGTTAGAGTATACGGTCACATGGACTACGGTAANAGAGCTCCAGACTTAGGATGGAGAATGACTGACGCGTGGTTATCAATGGCTGGTGCAGGTTCAGTTGGTAAACCNAATGGTGTNCCAGTAGACGAGTGGGGAATAAGAATGGAAAAAGGTTCTTGTAATCCAGTTGGTGCTGACGTAGCAAGAGGTGGGGCTGCTAATGGTCCTGCTGCCGTATATGCAATCAGAAAATGGGACGAGTGGTTAAGAGCTTATGCACCTCCAGGTGCTGCAGCGATGGACTTCTATCAGTCTCTGCCAGCTTTATCATCAGGAAACGTTGCTCAGCAAATTTTCTGGTATACAGCGTTCACGGCATCAATGGTTGCTCCAAAGAGTTCTGGAAACAAAACAGTTGATGATAACGGTAATCCTTTATGGAGAATGGGACCATCACCAAAAGGTCCTTACTGGGATGAAGGTATGAAGCTTGGTTATCAAGATGCTGGATCATGGACTTTATTNAAGTCTACTCCAGTTGACAGAAGAAAAGCTGCATGGTTATACGCTCAGTTCGTAGTATCTAAAACTGTTGATCTTAAGAAAAGTGATGTTGGTTTAACTATCATTAGAGATAGTACAATTAACCACAAACACTTTACTAAGAGAGCTCCAAAACTTGGTGGACTTGTAGAATTCTACAGATCTAAAAACAGAGTATTGTGGTCACCNACAGGTNTNAANGTTCCGGACTATCCGAAACTTGCACAAATCTGGTGGCAACAAATTGGAGANGTAAACTCAGGTGCGTTTACTCCACAACAAGCTATGGATCGTCTTGCAGAAGAGATGAACTTAGTTATGTCNCGTATGGAAGCTGCTGATAAAGCAAACAATACATACGGTGGATGTGGTCCAAGATTAGCTAANCCGAAAGGNGCTGATTATTGGTTGAAACAACCAGGATCACCAAAAGCNAAACGNAANGAGAAACCTAAAGGTAAAACAGTTCCATTCGCAAAAGCTTGGAACTAATTTAGGTTAAATCTAAATTTAAAGGGGGCTTAACGGCCCCCTTTTTTTAAAACAGATTTCAAAAAAATATGAGCTTAGAATTAAANAACGTAGAAAAAAAAGTAGGGTTNNACACTCATATTTANCCNACAAATTTAAAATTAGAAAAAAANACAATTAATATTCTNTTAGGNTCTACTTTAGCNGGAAAGACNACNTTAATGCAGATNATGGCCGGNCTAGATAAACCAACANCNGGTGAGATTTGGTTTAANAATGAAAANGTAACAGGGATGAAAGTTCAAAAAAGAAACGTTTCNATGGTTTACCAGCAGTTTATTAATTATCCNAATTTNACAGTTTANGACAATATNGCATCTCCACTTAAAATTACTGGAGTNANNTCAGATGAAATTAAACAAAGAGTTGGAAAAGTTGCTGAATTATTAAANTTATCAGGAATGTTAAANAAGAAACCNAANGAACTTTCTGGAGGACAACAACAAAGAACAGCATTAGCAAGAGCNNTNGTNAAAGACTCAGANTTAATNNTNTTAGATGANCCNCTNGCTAACTTAGATTTTAAANTNAGAGAAGAATTAAGNGANGAATTACCNAANNTNTTTGAAAANAGAGANTGTATNGTNGTTTANGCNACNACAGANCCNTCNGANGCTTTANTNTTAGGNGGNAATACTGCAACNTTANNNGAAGGNAANNTNATTCAATANGGAAAAACTTTAGATACTTANAANAAACCNAANNCTTTAGTNTCAGCNCAGGTATTTAGCGANCCNCCNATGAATATNGCNAAAATAAAAAAATCNGGNGATCANTGTTCATTTTTACAAAANAANATTCAATGGAAGACNAAANTAAATATNAAAGACGGNGAATATAAAGTNGGNATTAGACCCCATAATATTACAACATATAAAGAGGGCAATAATACACTTGAGATAAAAGGTAAAGTTTTAATCTCTGAAATTAGTGGTTCTGAGAGCTTAATCCACTTTACAAACGGAAATTTGAATTGGGTTTCTTTATCTAACGGAGTTTTTCAAAAAAACGTAGGCGATGAGATGAATTTATACATGAATACAGATGAGTTTGTTTATTTTGATCAAAATGAAAGGTTAGTATCTAATGGCTAAAGTTACATTAAAAGGTTTAAGCCATAGTTATTTAAAAACTCAGTCTTCAGATGCTGACTGGGCAATCAGAGGAGTAGACATTGATTGGAATGATGGTGGCGCTTACGCTTTATTAGGCCCTTCAGGTTGTGGAAAGACAACATTGTTAAATATTATTTCTGGATTAATTACACCAACTAAAGGCGATATNNTATTNGATGANAAAGTTGTNTCNGGNTTAAATCCNGTNGAGAGAAATATNGCNCAGATTTTTCAATTNCCGGTTATTTANGANACNATGACAGTNTATGATAANTTAGCNTTTCCTNTAAGAAANAGAAAAATTCCAGANGAAGAAATNAAAGCNAAAGTTCATGANATAGCTGAAATGTTNGAANTNTCTTCAACATTAAANAANAGNGCTTCTGGTTTAACNGCAGATGGAAAACAAAAAATNTCNCTNGGNCGTGGNTTNGTNAGATCAGATGTAAATGCTATTATGTTTGATGAACCATTAACAGTAATCGACCCTCATTTAAAATGGATTTTAAGATCNAAACTTAAAGAACTTCATCAAAANATTAATAGNACNATGATTTANGTAACACACGATCAAACNGANGCTTTAACATTTGCTGATCAAGTNGTTGTAATGCATGAAGGTCAAATNGTTCAAACAGGAACNCCNGTAGATTTATTTGAAAAACCAAAACACACATTTGTNGGATATTTTATTGGTTCACCGGGTATGAATGTNNTTCCTTGTCAAATTAANGGAAANGATGTNATCGTNAATGGAAAAAAAATAGAAACTCACCAACAANTNAAAAAAAATAATTTTAGNAANACAGAAGTTGGTGTGAGACCTGAATTNATANCTTTNAGCAANGANGGAATNCCAGTTAAAGTTTTATCGGTAAGCAATACCGGAAGGCATAAAATTGTAGATACTGAAAGTGAAAGTGGAAAGATAAAAATGATTGCAAAATCTAATGAAGATATTCCATCAGGTTCTGCATTTTTAAAATTTAAAAAAGAATACACTTACACATATGGAGATAGTTGGATAATTGAATGAATAAAACAGTAAATCAAAAAGCATGGTTCTTTGTAATACCAGTNTTTGTACTGGTNGCTTTCAATGCNATTATTCCANTNATGACCGTNGTAAANTANGCTTTNCAGGAAACTTTTGGNAANAANGTNTTNATGTGGGAAGGNACAAGATGGTTTAAACAAATCATGTTATCTGAAAGATTTCATGCATCACTTGGTAGACAATTTTTATTTACGTTTATAATTTTATTTATTCAAATTCCTTTAGGAATAGCNATNGCACTTACTATGCCTAAAGAGGGAATAGGAGTACCTGTTTGTTTAGTTTTAATGTCCATGCCACTTTTAATTCCATGGAACGTTGTAGGAGCTATGTGGAATATTTTTGCATTACCAGATATTGGTTTCTTAGGTCATTCACTTAATGCTTTAGGATTTGATTATAACTTTACTCAACAAATTGGTGATGCTTGGTTCACAACTATACTAATGGATGTATGGCATTGGACATCGTTAGTAGTTTTATTGTCTTATGCAGGATTAAGATCTATCCAACCTGCTTACTATCAAGCAGCAGAAATTGATGGAGCTAGTCGTTGGGCAATTTTTACGAAAATTGAATTACCTAAAATGAAAAAAGTATTAACGATAGCAATACTTTTAAGATTTATGGACAGTTTCATGATTTATACAGAGCCATTTGTTTTAACTGGAGGTGGTCCAGGCAATGCTACTGCATTTTTATCTATAGACTTAGTTAAAATGGCATTAGGACAGTTTGATTTAGGACCAGCTGCAGCAATGTCGTTGATATACTTCTTTATNGTACTTTTAGTTTGTTGGGTATTNTACACATTAATGATGAGAAATGAGGAGAAATCATGAAGAAAGCTAAGTGGGTAGTTCCTACAATTTATATTATTTTCTTGATGCTTCCAATTTATTGGTTGCTTAACATGTCATTTAAAACGACAACTGAGATTATAAACACTTACACATTATGGCCTCAAGAATTTACATTAGATAATTATAAGAAAATTTTTACCGACAGTACTTGGTATACTGGGTATCTTAATTCCATTTATTACGTAGTGATGAACACCGTGATTTCAGTGGCAGCTGCACTACCTGCAGCTTACGCTTTTTCTAGATATAAATTTTTAGGGGATAAACATTTATTTTTTTGGTTATTGACTAACAGAATGGCCCCTCCAGCAGTATTTGCCTTGCCATTTTTTCAATTTTATTCATCAGTAAACTTGTTCGACACACATGTGGCTGTAGCTTTATCACATTGTTTGTTTAATATTCCTTTAGCAGTTTGGATTTTAGAAGGATTTATGTCTTCTGTGCCAAAAGAGTTAGATGAAACAGCTTATGTTGACGGTTATTCGTTTTGGAGATTTTTCTTTAAAATATTCATACCTACTATTACTGCAGGCATAGGTATTACTATGTTTTTCTGTTTTATGTTTTCTTGGGTAGAATTATTATTAGCTAAAACACTTACAGCTGTAGCAGCCAAACCTATAGCCGCAACAATGACAAGAACCGCCAGTACATCAGGATATGAATTAGGACTACTTGCTGCTGCAGGAAGTTTGACAATTATACCTGGTGCAATAGTAATTTACTTTGTAAGAAACTATATAGCGAAAGGATTTGCGTTAGGACGAGTATGATGATGTTTAATATTTTAAATGCCGCCACTTGGGGTGACATGGCTAAAAAGAAAGAGAAGGGATTCTTCGATTTTGAATTTATCACTTGGATGGCCTGGACCTGGCAGACAGCTGCATTTTTTATATTCATAGCTTTATGTTTAACAGCAATGGTTATTTGGGAAAAAAAATCACCAGGAGGCAGTCCAAGAAAAGGAATTTTAGGATTAGACACAACTAGAGGCGATAGATTATTTATTTCATTANTAGGCAGTGCGTTCATTCATTTATTTTGGTTAGCTCTAGTTGGAAGTGTATTGTGGATTGCAACAATAATTTGCATTGGCTATGCAGTTGTTGTATTTAGATACGTCTAAATATTATTCATTAAAGGAGATTAAATGGTTAAAGTTGGCATTAATGGTTTTGGTAGAATAGGTAGATTAATTTTAAGAGCTATTTTAGAAAATTATAAAAATAAAATTCAAGTTGTTGCAATTAATGATTTAGGGTCAATAGAAACTAATGCGCACTTAATTAAATATGATAGTACTCATGGTATCATTAATGAANANATTCNAACTTCAAAAGACGGGTTTAAAATCGGCAANCAAGAAATAAAAGTTTTTGCAGAAAAGGATCCAGCTAATATCCCNTGGGGGAAAGTAGGTGCTGATGTAGTTTTAGAATGCACTGGTATATTTTTAGACAAGTCATCAGCAGAAAAACATATAAAAGGTGGAGCAAAAAAAGTAATAATTTCTGCTCCTGGTAAAGAAGTAGATTTTACAATCGTTCANGGNGTTAATAGCAAGGANTTAAAAAAAGAGCATAATATTATATCCAANGGCTCGTGCACGACAAATTGTTTAGCTCCTGTTGCAATGGTTTTAGAAAAAACTTTTGGAATTAGCTATGGTTATATGACTACAATCCATAGTTATACAGGTGATCAAAAATTGCTAGATACATTACATAAAGATTTAAGAAGAGCTCGTTCTACAGAAGGAGCAATGATACCTACTTCAACAGGAGCTGCTAAAGCAATGAGTTTAGTTCTGCCGAGTTTAAAAGGAAAGTTAGATGGAACAGCTATAAGGGTTCCGACACCAAATGTTTCATTAATTGATCTAACATTAGTTACTGATAAAGAAGCAACACCTGAAAGTATTAATGAAGCTATGACAAAAGCAGCGAGAGGTGAATTAAAAGGAATTTTAGATGTAAACCAAAAACCTCTTGTATCAAAAGATTTTAATCATAATCCTCATAGTTCAATTTTCGATGTAACCCAAACTCAAGTAATAAAAGGAAAATTTAGTCGAGTGCTTTCATGGTACGATAATGAATGGGGTTTCTCCAACAGAATGTGTGATACTTCAATACAAATAGCTGGTTTAATTTAGTTATTTGATTTTTCAGCTTCCTCAATTAATTTTAAGGTATTTTTTGGAATATCAGAATTATCAGTTTTAGCATTTGAAACGCTNGAAACCTTTTTAGTTTTATTTCTTTTTAAATTTTGAAGATCATCTACTGCTGAGAGAATCTCATCAATACTGTAATTGTCTTCCATTAGGAACCAACTTTATAAAGTCTCACCATGTTAGTCATACCTGCCTTTCCAAAAGGNAAACCAGCAGTTATAACTACAAAGTCATTCTTTTTAATAAATCTTAGTTTTTTTATAATTTCTTTAGAAATAGACATCATATCTTTCCATCCATTTGCATCTCTACTATTTATAGATTGAACGCCCCAAAGTAATGACACTTGTCTACTTACGTTTATATTTGGAGAAATAGTTACTATTTTTGCTGCTGGACGCATAGCAGAAACAAGTTTCGCAGATTTTCCAGAATTAGAAAAAACAATTATAGCTTTAACGTCCGGGTTATAAGCCATATCTTTGACAGAGAGGAGAATAGATTTAACTGGATCTTTGTTTGCAATGATAGAATTTTTAAAATCTTCAATATGTTCTCTCTTATATTTTTCTGTAGATAGAATTGTTTGTGTCATAGTTGAAACAGCTTGAGTTGGAAATTTTCCAACTGCAGCTTCTGCAGACAACATTACAGTATCTGCACCTTGGAATATTGCTGTCGCAATATCGTTTATTTCTGCTCTTGTTGCGGTGTTATTTTCAATCATACTTTCTAACATCTGTGTGGCGACAATTACGGATTTAGAAAATTGAGAACATTTTTTTATCAGACTTAATTGAACTTTTGGTACTTCGCTATGACCAATATCAANTGCCAAATCTCCTCGTGCAATCATTATTGANTCAGTAGACTGAATAATCTTTTTAATATTTTTTAAGGCATGCTTATTTTCTATTTTAGAAATTATGCCCATATCTTTTTTAATTAATTTTCTNGTCTCAAGAATTAACTTTTCATTTTGTAAATAAGAAAGGGCAATCCAATTACATCCAAGTTTAACTGCGGTCTTTATATCTTTCTTATCTTTTNCAGTNAGTTTGTNGAAAGTTATNTCTAAATTTGGAACATGAAAACTTTTATTACTTTTAATTATACAATTTTGACTTCGACACTTTGTTATTACGGAATTTCCTTTTTTTCCAATTACAGAGAATAGATACTTTCCATCATCNATTAAAATNTTATTNCCTTTTTTTAATTTTTTTATAATTTTTGGATAAGGAAAAGCTACTCTTTGCGANTCTCCAGGTTTTTTTTTATTATCAAATACAAATTTTTGATTAAAATTAATTTTTTGATTTTCATTTTTAACTTNACCTATTCTCAGNTTTACGCCTTGTAGGTCTGCTATCAAAGATAATTTTTTTACATTTTTTTTCTCTACTTTTCTTATCCGTGAAATTATTTTNTTAATCCCATTTGTGTTATGACTAAAATTTATTCTAAATGCATCAACACCAAGATCTACAAGCTTTTTTAACTTATTTTCGCTATAAATTGCTGGNCCTAAAGTAGCTATAATTTTTGCTTTTTTTTCCATTAAGAGATTTTTATGTTATAACACCACTTCTCTTAAAAAAGAATATTAAAGAAAAATTAATTTAAATGAATAAAAAAATAGGAATTTTAACTAGCGGAGGGGATTGCGGAGGCCTTAATGCTGCAATTAGATCAATTTTTTATAGAGCAAAAAATAAATACAAAATGGATGTATATGGAATAAGAGATGGTACTGCAGGCCTAATCAAACGTCCAGTTGATGTTATGCAACTAACTCATAAAACTTTTGGAGGATACTTATTAAGACAAGGTGGAACTTTTTTAGGATCTACTAATAAAGGCAATCCTTTTAAAATTCCTACAAGTAATGGCAAACACGTCGATAAATCAAAAGAAATTATAGAGGGATACCACTCAATGAAACTTGATGGTTTAATAATTATCGGTGGAGATGGTAGTATGCAAATTTTAAAAAAATTAGCCAAAGATGGTGATATGAAAATAGTTGCTATTCCAAAGACAATAGATAACGATGTAGGGGCAACAGAAAGCTCGATAGGCTTTCATACCGCNGTGGATGTTGCAACTCAAGCATTGGATAATTTGCAATCCACAGCAGCTAGCCATAGAAGATCTATGATACTTGAGGTTATGGGCCGTGATGCAGGACACATCGCACTTAATGCAGGTATAGCAGGAGGTGCAGACATTATTTTAATTCCTGAATTAAAGTATTCCATAGATGGAATTATTAATAAACTTAATTCAATGAAAAAAAATGATATTCAACACTCATTAATCATAGTTGCTGAAGCGGTCAAGAAAGAGGATGGTTCACGAGTAGTTCATAAATATATGGACGGTGAGCAAAGGCTTGGCGGTATTGGAGATTATATAGCTCAAGAATTGATGAAGAAAACGGATGTTGAATGTAGAGTAACATCACTTGGTCACGTTCAAAGAGGAGCTCCCCCAACAGCGAGTGACAGAATATTAGCTAGTGCTTTTGGGGTTTACGCTGTAGATTTATTAAACCAAAAAAAATTTGATCGAATGGTTGCATGGAGAGATAGGAGAGTAGTAGATGTTCCTATTGATGAAGGAATTAAAACTTACAAAAATGTTGAGAGAAAAGACTCTTTAGTTGAAACAGCTCTCTCATTAGGAATTTATTTAGGAGACGATATTTAATGAGAGATAAAAATTCAAATTTAGTCGCTAATAGACTTGTAAAAGCTTTCCTAAAAAATAAAATTATAAATCCTATTTCAAGTAAATATACAAAAAAACTTTTGAATGCTGATAAATTTAGAAAATTATGTGAAAGTAAAATTAAAAAACCAATTATAGGATTTAAAGCAGGGGGAACGGGGATACCTGTTATTAAAAAACTAAAAGAAAAAGAACCTTTCTACGCTTCTGTATATAAACATAATGTATTGAAAAATAACAAATCTGTAAAAATAAATAAATATACTTTAGGTATTGAACTTGAAGTTTGCTATCTNCTTAAAAAAAATTTTTTTNATTTTAAAAAAAAAATATCAAAAAANAATATNAANAANTTTATAAATTATATTGCTCCATGTATTGAAGTAGTTGGCTATAGGCAAAAGAAAAAAGGTATAAAGAGTTTCGGAGACTTATGTTCTGATTTTGGAGCTAATATAAAATTTATAATTGGTCCAAAAAAGAAATATAAAAATAATAATGTAAAAAATTTAAAAACGAATATTTCTAATTCGAAGATTAAACAATCAGTAAATGGAAATACTAATACTGTTTATATAAATCCTATGAATTCTTTATTATTTGTTTTAAAAAAGCTTCAGAAAGATAAAATTAAACACGATAAAGATTTTTATGTTTTCACTGGTTCATCAGTAGGAGTTGTTCCAATTCTAAGCAAAGGTATCTATAAGGGTAAAATTGAAAAATTGGGATCTGTGAAAACTAAAATTAATTAGACAAGATATAACCGCCAACTACTAAAATAATAATTCCTGAGATAAGCTTTATATTTTTTAGTATTGACTGTTTTTTTTCACTTTGAAATTTTCTTTTGGATAAAAAATAGATATTT
>FUFK010074908.1_pt1 | contig 11146 bp, 11 predicted proteins | sample 1021851 | NCBI WGS metagenome assembly FUFK01 (sample SAMEA51879418, study PRJEB19060) | metagenome
AACAATTTTCAATTCTTATTATTTTATAGATAAGGATTTTTAAGTCAGTAAAAAATTGCACTTTCTATCTATACCTCAGAACACCGTGCAGTATTTCCATTAAATGCAACGAATCTTGTTTATTAAATTGAGGACACTCCAACAAGCGCGCTGCTAAACACCTATGTATCGCCTCGATCATGTAAACGAATCCTTGCTGATTTACGAATGCTCTAGGAACACTAACCGAGCTGGGCAAAGGATAATCAAATCTCTGTGAAGGAGACGGAGTATTATCTCTCATATAGCGTGATGGAGTAATTGGCGGAATACGAACGGTTAAACTCGTTGGGCAATGTGCCGGCTGCTCGAGAGTAATCCTACCTTTTGTACCTGTAATTTCAGTCACCTCAGGAAATTCACTCGGATACGCAATAAAAGTTAAATTTGCAAATCTATTATTCTCAAATTCCAAGATAGCGCCACCCGGTCCAGGTGCCTTACCGCTAACTTTTATATCAATTGGCTTTTCATCAATTCCGAAGGCTAGGGTGACAGCTTGCAAGGTATAAAAAGGGTCAAAATCAGCCTGCACCATAAGAACGTCACCAATCGCATTGGACTCGATCAAATTTCTAGCATGCTCCATAGCGGGGAAAAATCGGGGCCACACTCCATCCTGCAACATGACGTTATTTTTTTCAGCTGCNGCATACATTTCTTTGGCGTCTTCAAGACTTTCAGTAAGTGCTTTCTCACAGAGAACATGCTTACCTGCATTAAGCGCCTTNATACTGTGNTCCTTATGAATCTCTTGAGGAGTACCGATATATACGATATCAATTTCAGATGAAGCAAGCATTTCTTCAAGGCTATCATATGCNTTTNCAACACCATAAGAGTTGGCAAAGTTCTCTGCTTTTTCTAGCGAGCGTGAGAAAACGGCTGCCATATTAGCACCAGGCACTGCTTTAGATGATAGAACAAATTGCCTGGAAATCTCTCCAGCACCGACTATTCCCCATCGAAGAGGAAAGGCCACATCCTCGGGATTGGTTAAGCCTAAACTCACATCTCTGGGAATGACGGCGGGATCAGGAATAGGGGGCATTGTTTTAGCCAATCTTTTATCCCTCAATTAACAACCTAGTAAGCGTGGCAGAACAAAAAAGGCGTGTCAAAATTTAATAGATAGTTTGGTCAGGTAAGTGAGCGATTAAGACTTTATCACGCTCAAATACCTCACCAACTTACAAATTATGCTTTGTCGCTCTTCCCCCAAACCATCAATAGCTGCATCCCAACGATCAATGCATGAAATAAATATGAAAAGGGTCCACCAGGATTTAAAGTCGAATTACCAACTTCAATCAAATTATCGGCACCTGCGGTTCTTTCACTCAATAATGCCATTGCACTTGCAGAGGTACTGATTATATCGCCTGCAATCATGGTGACATTCAAAAATGATAGACCTACCAATACAAAAAATGCACTCACTAAGATCTTACCGATCATTTCCGCATTCTTATCATCTCTTGTTTTTGTAGCCATTCTAAATCCAAGCCATGTCATGAGAACCATTCCCACAAAGTACATCGAATTTGAAATCAATCCCATATGCATTACATTCCATATCTCTAGTTCTGTCATAATCATTCTCCTATTTAATTCTAGAAATTATTACTCCGCAGAATAGATCATTCCACATTGCTCAAAATTATCGCTTACTACCTCATCAATCAGTCCTGCCACCTCAAAGTAAACCGGTGCCCATGATGCTCCAGCAAAGTAATCATCAAAAACTTTCCCATGTGCCTCTGCATCAGATGTGATTGATCTTAACATGTAGGTCCCAACTTCGTTTGTGCCACCACCAAGAGGAACAAACAGTGCATTTTGAAAACTTTCATGCCCTGCACTGCGGATCGCCTTCTCAAATTTTGAAAGTGCAACTATGAAGGCTTCCATATTACTTGGTGATATTTTCAATCTTTGAACTCTCTCATATCCAGGATTAAGGCCAATGCCAAAAGGTTTAATAGGCTTCCATGCTGCTGAATATTTTGGTTCTCTTAATTTTGCAAATTCACTTGGGGCTTTTTCTGGATCATAGGAGCTGGAAGCAACTAATGCTGAGGATACATCCTCATAAGCATTCCACACAAACATCTGTCCCCTGAAGTCTTGGCCTGTCATAGTTCGACAAAATCCTGCAGCAGACGTTCCCATTGATTTAAATAAGTCTTGATTTGCTTTCATCTCATTTATGTATGCCTCATGATCAATTGCAGACACAAAAAAAGTCGTAAAAGCACCGGTGTTCGAAGATGATCCATGATCATCTGCATGGGCGAAGGGAATTAAAAGAAAAATACCTACAAGCCATTTCACAAAAATACTCATATAGCCTCCTTATCATATGTTTAAAATTTACGGTTTATAATTTCAGGGCATCAATAAAGATGAAACTCTGAAAACGCCTTTCAACATTATCGGTATTGAAAATCGATAGCGATCTTTATATGTGAACCAAGAGTCATATCGTTCGCGTTCCCTAAACAGACAGTAGTCTAACTGGAAGAGAAAATCCTCTTTAAACTAGGAAACAATGAATTCAAAATCCAAACTGAAAGACCTACCATCATTGCTGCAAAAGCCAGTGCGACTGAAACTCCAAGGTATTCTGCAACACCTCCGATAGGCACTACAGCGAGGGGCATAACTCCACTCATTACAATAAGTAAACTAATGACTCGACCACGGATATACTGTGGNGCTTGTAACTGGATTAAGCTCATATTCAATGCTCCAAAAATAGAACCAAAAAATGCAGCCACTGCTCCAAAAAGAATAGCCATTGTTAAGCTTCCAGTGAGGGCGAAGGTCAATATCGCTAGAGCCCATCCATAAGCAGTACCCAGCATTAATNTTCCTTTTCGCTTAAAATTACTCAGGTTTGCCAAAAGAAGAGATCCAAGTAGAGCGCCTACACCCATGCCCGCAGATAAAATACCTAACTCTTCTGGTCCTCCGGATATAACATCTTGGTTAAACGCGGGCAGAAGAAAATTTGATGCTTTTCCAAATGCAGAGGGTAGCAGGCCCATTAGCAATAGACCAAGAATAGTTTTCTCCTTCCATACAAAATTGAATCCCTCTTTAAAGTCCTCCAATGACGAGGTATTCGAAGTATTTTCAGGTTTACCATGATGTTTAATAAACAGTGTTAAAAATGTTGCAATAAACAAAAGTGATGTAATGACAAAAAATACCAGCCCTACACTGTAAAAAGAGCTTTTCTCACCAATCGAAAAAAGTGCTATTAAACTCCCTGCTAAAATTGGTCCGACAATACTAGATAAGTTAAATGTTGATGTTTGAAGTGCGGTGGCGTTAATTAAGTTTTCTTTCCTTACAATTTCTGGAACGATAGAGAAATTCGCCGGCATACTTAAAGAGCCAACCGCGCCATTTAAAATACCAAAATATATAAAGTGCTCAAAAGTTACCTCACCAACAAACACGATATAGGCAAGAATGAATGTCGATATCGCATTGATTAATTGTGAATAGATCATGATATTTTTTTTGCTTACTCGATCAGCGACAACACCACCAATCAGAGAAAAAATTGCAGAAGGAACAATAAAAGATAACATTACCCACGTAAGCGCTAGTGGAGAACTAGTTAAGTCATAAATCAACCATCCTTGTGCTATCGATCGCATTTGCATTGCAAATGCAGAGCAAGTACTTGCAATCCATAAAAATTGAAAATCTCTAATTAGCAATGATTTAAAAAAACTGTTTTCTGACAAGAAAAGCTCCGTTTTAAATATTTTTAGTGATTATCATTAACAGGTGTATTTGATTTTAAAAATCAAAATTTTTTGATTACTCACCAAGATAAGATTCAAGAATGTTACTCATTTTTTTGAGACCAGTCTTCCACTAAAAAAATNAAATAAAAATTATCACCCTTTTTATCTTTGAAATCGCTGTAAATTGTGCAATAGTGTTTGAAAGTCACGTAAATACTTCAAGTAAGGANTACAAAATGGTTAAACTAATCTTATCATTCGTGCTCATAGCATCGATGCTGCTACTGATACCCTCTGAGCTTCCACTATTTTTTAATATGACCTCTATTTTGATTGTTCTCGCAGGGGCTATCAGCTTTGCTTTAATGGGCAGTAATAATTCTGAGAAAATTGAGTTTTTCTCAAAAGGCGCGGTAACTTTTGGCTGGATAGGTTTTCTTATTGGCGCTGTAATGCTCCTAGCGANCATTGAGGAAGATCCGGGTGGTATTGGACCTGCAGTGAGTGTAGCACTTTTAACAGTGCTATATGGTTATGTGGTAAAAGCGATCTGCTTTATTATTAAATCTAGCTCTTTGATTAAATAGGATCGCCCAGATTATTGATATCTTGATTTAACCTGTTTATCTCGGTATCACTAAGGGTGAAAAAACCTGACTTTGCATTGCTGATAACCTGATCTACCGACTTTGCACCACATAGAATATGGGTTGCACCTGGCTGAGCTGCCGACCAAGCCAAGGTGAGCTGAGCAATTGAACAACTGTACTTATCCAACAGATCTTCCCACAATGAAAACATATTTAATAATCGCTCTAAATTTTCGTTTTTAAACCAAGGGAGCCATTGCCCTGCACTATTTCGCCAATCGTGATCATCAAATTTTCTTTCAAAATTAATCTTTCCAGTCAGAAGTCCTTGCTCAAGCGACATGTAGGTAATTGAACCTATATCGTTCTCTATACAGTAAGGAAGAATATCTNACTCTGGATCCTTGTGGATCATGCTATAACGGAACTGATTCGTAGCTAGATCGCCCGCGTTGTCGTAACGCTCNAACTGAGGTAGTGAAACATTACATACACCTATTGCTCGAATTTTACCTTCCTTTTTGAGTTCCATTAAACAACCCATGGTCTCCTCTATTGGCGTCTCTTCGGGAGGTATTGCTGGTTTATGAACTTGCAATAAATCTAGGTAGTCTGTGTTTAAATATCGTAAGCTATTCTCCACTTCGATTCTGATCGTATCTGGGCGCAAACTTATATATTGGTCTTTGCCATCTTTCTGCCCATTTGGAGATCCACGCTGATCCTGCCACCAGAGACCACATTTTGTTGCAATAACTGCTTGATCCCTTCGGCCTTTTAACGCTTTACCTATGATTTGTTCACAATGACCAAAACCATAGGATGGTGCGGTATCCATTAAGGTAATACCCTCATCTAGTGCACTATGGATTATCTTCATAATATCTTGAGCTTTGGGAGGCGCGGTGCCATCACCACCTCCAAAATAATAAGTTCCGAGACCAATAACTGATGCATTAATCCCAGATTTACCTAATGCTTTAGTTTGCATTGTAATCCCTAAAAAATTCCCTTTAGTTTAAACCTAAGTTTATAACACCCAACTAACCCACACTACTTTTTAAAACAGACATGGTGTTATTATTGATAAAATTCACCCAAACAATAATCAAAAAGCATCACCTATGCGTCTTATAAAATATCTTACACTTGCTGTTGCAATGAGCCGAAACCAAGCAGGGTATTTTATTCGAAAAAAACGCGTCTCTGTTGATGGAAAAATAATCAGTGATCCTGATTTCGAGATTCTTGATTCAAATCGAATTACCTTTGATGGAAAACCAATTTCCATTATTGAGCACCAATACATAATTTTAAATAAACCGAAAGGTTATGTATGTGCAACAAAAGATGGTGACTACAAAACTGTACTAAACCTTTTGAATTGCAGAATCAAAGAGAATGAGTGTTACTTTGCAAATATTCTTAGTCCAGAAGTTAGTGGTTTAGTGTTAATAAGTGATGATATTCGATGGGCGAGCAAAATGAGGCAAAGATTACAAAAAAAGATCTGTGAATACCAAATTCATTTAAAACATATGGTTGATAATGCAGATTTAGACGACTTGTTAAAAGGACAGGACGATTCGATTGCATCAGAGAGGGTAAATGAAAAAACTTTAAAACTAAAAACAGTTCACGCAAAAAGCGCTGCACTCATAGGCAAATTACATTCTACAAATATTGCCTTCAATACCATAGAACTAGAAAAAATTGGCAGACTAAGCCTAGGTGANATAAAAAGTGGGCACTACATTAAACTTTCTGAGAATGAATTTAAAATTTAATTATGAGTCAGATTTTACTTTTTTATGTTGTAAGTTCTATCCGATCAATCGCCCCGTAGTAACTTCTTCTCACTCTCATAATGTGGATATGAATCTTTTAAAACAGCATTATTTAATAGAACAGTAGCAACTAATTCAGAAGTTNTAGACGAGAAGATAGATGTTTTTATCCACACTGATTCAGTTCGGCGACTTTCGCCAAGACCAACAATCTCACGTTCCAAAATATAGTCCTCATTTATAAATATTGGTCCATTTATTAACTTCACCTCAAGATCTGCAAATAAACCTATAGATGGCTGTTTTGCGCGGGGCAGTAGTGATCGTGTAAAACTTACAAAAGGATTTATCATTTCTATTGGCAAGATGGGTTTACTCCAAGGAGAGCCCTGCCCATGTTCAGGAAAGTACCATTTACAACTCTCTGTTATTTTTTTTAACTTTTGATTTAGAGTAAAAGGATAGTTTTTACCAAGATGCTGATTAAATTTAATACTNANGTTTTTCTCAGCAGCTGAGCGATCTCCAATTTTTGCATGCTCTAAAACTACAAGATTTTTCGCCGTCGGCCTTGAATTTAAGAGTTTTTGTACATAATTCTCTGGATGATCAGGGCCAAGGCTAGCACTCCCCTCTAAAACAATTTCACCATTCTCTTTAGTAGCCCAAATTTTTACATTATTGGATTCAGCATCTGATTTATCAACGTATGCTTTTACCGCCTCACCCTCGATTACCATCGATTTAAAATGAGAGCTTATACAACCAAATCTAAACCAGTCATCTCCCCATAATTTATGCAGTAGAGGATCAAATTGCGAAAAATGCGTAGGTCCTTCAATCGGAGCGCCCTTAAATCCGAGTGACTCCGCTTGCGCATCGTCGTGAATAGATAGATGACCATCATATTCTTGTTCTGCAAGCATTTGTCGAGGAATTCTAAATGGTCCTGAAATAATAGGTCCAGACTCTTCAATTAATGTAGTCCAAAGATTATCCAAAATACTTCTCTCAGATTTCAATAAATTTATTTTGGTGGAGGCGGCGGGAATTGAACCCGCGTCCGCCAATCCGCTGCCAGTGGCTCTACATGTTTAGATCAGTCTTTAAATTTAACACTCAGTAACCCGACTGTCAGGGAACACTAAGAGCGATTTCGGTAAAAGTTTAATGAATCGGCCCCGAACAAACTTTTTCACGATCTTGTGTAATATGACGCCTGAGCGCCCCAAAGGGCTCTGGACGCACAAGCACGGCTCCAGTCAGACGGCACCCTACTGGGTTTTAAGCAGCGAGTGCGTAGTTGTCTTCGTTGGCAACTATAAAGTTGTGACTTTGATTTTACGAGATTCGCCACCATCTCGACATGCACCAGAGGTTTTGTAATCCGCGTCGAATCCAGAACGCCCCCAGAGCACTACTTTATCACAATCACCTTCATTAATTAAAAATCTAGGATTCAGTGTCCAAATTATCTGTTTTATCAACTTCAGATCTTCTCGAATTTTTCCAAGTATTGACCTAAACTTAACTCAGTAAATAATTCAATTACAGGAATAAGGAAATGGAGCGAGGTGTTTTTTCCAGTCGGCTAGCTTTCGTTCTTGCTGCATCTGGCTCTGCTGTTGGTCTTGGCAACATATGGGGCTTTCCAACGAATGCAACTGAAAATGGTGGCGCTGCTTTTTTACTCATGTACCTGATTCTTGCATTTCTNTTAGCTTATCCAGCTTTAATGGCTGAGCTAATTATTGGACGTCACACCCGATCAAACATGGTAAATGCTCTAACCGAAATATCTTCAAATAAAACGATTAAATATTTTGGACGAGGTGTTGGAATTGCAGGTATGGTTACCGCTGGCTTAATTTTGAGTTTTTATGCGATTGTTGCAGGTTGGATGATTGCTCACATGCTTGAGCCGATTACAAAATCCTTCTCCACCGAACTATCAGGGTGGTTAGTTAGCAATGATCTTTCAAGAAACATNGTATTGTGTGGATGCTTTAGTTTATTTACAGCCCTAATTATTTCCAAAGGGGTTGAGAATGGTATAGAGAAATGGTCGACTCGTCTTATGCCAGCCCTATTTGTTTTGATGGCTCTTCTTATTATTTATGTTCTTTTCCAAAAAGGGGCTATTGAGGGATTAAAGCACTATCTTGTGCCTGATTTTAACCAATTATCCGATTCTAATTTAATTGTAAACGCAATGGGACAAGCATTCTTCTCAATGTCTCTTGGCGTTGGAACAATGTTGATTTATGGCTCATATATCCGTTCTGATGAAAATCTACCTGAAGTTGGAATACTTGTAACATTAGCAGACACTGGCGTGGCCTTTCTGGCAGGTCTTCTGATATTACCTGCTCTATTCGTCGCTCAAGAATATGGAGTTAGTATTTATAATGATGTGGGTAATTTAATAGCGGGTCCTAACTTAATTTTCCAGGTACTGCCCGCATTATTCGAAAGCATGGGAACTTCAGGTTTATTAATTGCATTCATATTTTTTCTATTGATGTCTATTGCAGCAATTACCTCATCAATTTCAATGTTGGAAGTTCCTGTCTCGTATGTTGTTGAGGAATTTAAAGTAAAGCGCCAAAATGCTACTTACATTATTAGTTCAATTATATTCTCAATAAGCGTAATTATTTGTTTGAACTTTGAGTCTTTATTTAGTTTTGTCATTACATTAACGACCGAGAGAGCTCAACCACTTCTGGGTGCATTGATATGTATTTTTGCAGGATGGGTGTTTTCTCGAAACAAAATACTCACTGAGATAAAAAACGGTAATGATAATGCTGAACACGGTGTCTTCTGGAAAATATGGCCAAGCTATGTAAAATTTGTGTGTCCTGTTCTCATACTCATTATTTTCACTCAAACTATTTAAGCGTTCTAAATATTCAGGATCGTTTAATTATTATTTTAAGGTATCACTAGTCGTCACTCGTAGTGTAGACTTTGTAAAAACAAAAAAGGCAGATCATTTTGAGCGAAGATAAAAACTCCGCAAATTTTGAGGAGCAAATTAAGAAACTTGAGCACCTGGTAGCCCAACTCGAGACTGGCAACCTTAGTCTTGAAGACTCAATAAAAGCCTATGAAGAAGGCGTAAAAATAGCACAGAATTGTCAAATGACCCTTAAAAATGCAGAGCAAAAAGTTGAAATATTAACGAAGCAAGGTGAAGAACTAGTAAAACAAGACTTTAACTCTAAAGATATCTGATTTCAGTATTTTTATAATGAATGAATACTTTGAAAATCACCGTAAGTCCATCAATAACAAACTTGATGAGCTCCTACCAAAAAGTTCTCAGAAAGTAGGAAACTTATTTTCTGCAATGCGTTATTCAATGCTTAATGGTGGAAAAAGAATTCGCCCATTGCTTTGCATTGCCGCAGCAGACTCGATTTCATCAAGTAATGAGGCAACTGTTGTAGCCGCATCAGCAATCGAAATGATGCATGTTTACTCACTAATCCATGATGATTTGCCTTCAATGGATAACGACGATTTAAGAAGAGGTATCGCTAGCTGTCATATCAAATATGATGAAGCAACAGCGATACTTGCTGGGGATGCATTACAAGCATTGGCTTTCGAAACACTGTCAAACATCAAATCATTGAGTTATGAAAATCACCTAAAAATAATAAAAATATTGTCTAATAATATTGGATGCTCGGGTATGGTGAAAGGACAAGCACTAGACTTAGATACGACATATAAACCTTCAAGTCGTGAGGAATTAGACGAAATGCATCGCTGCAAAACTGGCGCACTCATTGAGGCTAGTGTGTTAATAGGCGCTATTACGACACAGGAAATGACAGATTCGCAAGAATTTGCGCTGAAGAATTTCGCTCAAAAAATTGGTCTTGCCTTTCAGATAAAGGATGACGTCTTGGATGTTGAGAGTTCAACTGAAGCTATGGGCAAGTTAAAAGGATCAGATGCACATAACAAAAAGTGCACATACACTTCCATTCTCGGACTTGATAAATCAAAAGATATTGCATCAAAACTTTATAGTGAGAGTATTGAGTCTCTTAGTGGTTTTGACGAAAGAGCGTCCGAACTCAAAGAGCTCGCAAAATTTATAATATCTCGTGCATATTAAAACTATTTTTAGTGTAATATCAGCTATCTGTAGTTCTTTAAGTTAAATCAAAATGGCAAAATCATTCACTGAAATACCGGTTTCTACTCCTGAAACACCTACACTTGACTTGGTTAATGAGCCCAAAGATTTGCGAGATTTAAATGAGTCGCAACTCGAAACTCTAGCCGACGAATTGAGAGAATTTCTTCTCTTCTCTGTGGGTCAGACGGGTGGTCATTTTGGCGCAGGTTTGGGTGTCGTCGAATTAACTATCGCACTTCACTATATCTTTAATACACCTGATGATCGGATTGTTTGGGATGTGGGACATCAAACCTATCCACATAAAATCATTACGGGTCGCCGAAACAAAATGGATACCATGCGACAAGAAGGAGGTCTATCTGGATTTCCAAAAAGGTCAGAGAGTGAATATGATACTTTCGGAGTAGGTCACTCAAGCACTTCCATANNCGCTGCATTAGGGATGACNCTGGCATCTNATCACCAAAAGAANNCNCGGAAAACTGTCGCAGTTATTGGCGATGGTGCAATGACCGCTGGAATGGCTTTCGAAGCTATCAACCATGCCTCTCACGTTGATAAAGATTTGTTAGTGATACTCAATGATAATCAAATGTCGATTTCAAAAAATACTGGTGGATTATCGACTTATTTTTCGAAATTGTGGGCAAGTCGCTTTTATACTCAACTCAGGGAAACGGGTAAAAAAGCACTTAAATCATTGCCTCAAACAAAGGAGTTCGTGAGAAAAACTGAAGAATACATGAAAAGTATGGTGTCTCCTGCCACCATCTTTGAGGAACTTGGTTTTTATTATATAGGCCC
>FUFK010810721.1_pt1 | contig 11143 bp, 29 predicted proteins | sample 1021851 | NCBI WGS metagenome assembly FUFK01 (sample SAMEA51879418, study PRJEB19060) | metagenome
CAGTAGTTCAACATCTCTGGAGAGTACTCACCAAACTCTTTGTGATCTATTTTTTGAAGGCCAATACGATAGCCCCAAGACTCAAGGCTGTGTCCACCCTCGCGTGTTGGGTTAAACAGTCTAGACAATACCAACGTGTCTACGATAGCTTTGTTCTCAGTCAGATCAATATTGTGTATCTTTTTGATGGCTGGTAAGTCATAACCAATAATGTTGTGNCCTATCAGTTTGTCGGCATTGGAAAGGTGNGCNAGGCCCTGAACAATCTCAGTAGGCCCGAAGGTCTTTGTCTCCCCAGAGTCGGGATCGACAGCAGCGATACACCAAATCTTTGTGGGTTCTAGACTGTCTGCTTCTATATCAAAGACAATACTTTTCATAGTTCTATTTCTTCTTGCTCTTCTACTTCCATTGATATCTCACTGAGCCTACCACTGTCCTTGTCGTAAAACAAGTGGGTGGCTAGACCTACATCACCTGTGTATCTAGACTTGAGTACACGGACCCGTGTGGTACTGGCTTCAACAGGGTCTTCTGATTGCTGATTGCGCTCAAGAGATATTACACAGTCTGACAACTGAGCGATACTTTGTGAGCCGCGCAAATGGTTAAGCCCGGTTTCAATACCGTTTTCGTGACCGCGATTACCATCAACCCTTCTGAGGTGAGACACAAGGATTAGACCTACGCCTGTCTCCTCTACCAGAGTCCTGAAGTTGTGCATAATAGAATCAATGTTGCGGCGCTCGTCACCATCAGTAGTCATAGATAGGAGCATATGTAGGTGATCAAAAACTATCCACTTACACTCAAGGCCCATCGCCATGAATCGTAGTTTAGAGAAGACACTATCTACATCATTCATCCCAAGGTGGGCATGAACATAGACTCTGTTCTCGTTATTACCGCCATACAAAACATTGAAGAAATTATCAATCTCTTCGTCGCTGAACTGAGCGCGAACACTATCTATGTGTAGTCGGGCATTAGCCTCAATAGAAAGTATACCGTCTACTGTTCGACGCCAATCCTCTTCAAGAGCTATTACACCCACCCTATCATTTGTATTGGTGATCAACCAATGCTGAAGCTCTCGCGTCACACTAGACTTACCAAGGCCCGTTCCACCAGTAAGAGTTATTAATTCTTTTTGGCGTAAGCCTTCTAGCTTTGCATTCAAGCCGTGCCAAGGATAAGGCANTGATTCTTTCTTCTCGCGCTTCTTATAGTTCTCACGCTCTTCAGANACATTAAGAATACCAGAAGGCGTATAGAGTTTAGCCGCCCACCAAGAGTTTACATAAGCCTTGTGCTGTCCAAGCTTGAGCATTTCATTAGGATCTTTAAACTCTTTTGGCAGAGTAATGATCTTGGCCTTTCCCGGCTTGAGCACACGAGCAACTTTCTTTGAAGCTTCTATACCGGCTTTGTCATTATCAAAGCTGATAACTACATAGTCGAAAGACTCAAGAAACTCTAAGTTTTCTTGTACATCTTTGGCCGCGCCCTGCGCCCCGTTCTTAACAGAAACTACAGGCCACTTACTACCAAGCAGTTCGTATGCCGCCATAGCGTCACACTCTCCCTCAGTAATAGTGATAAACTTACCGCCAGCCTGTGCTATCTGCTGACCAAATAAACCTGTACCTTTAGGTGATCCCGTCCAACTGAAGTGTTTGTCGGGTCTTCGTATCTTTGTGGCAACTTCTTCGTTGTTGATGTAGGCGGGATAATGATGTTCGATGATCTTGCCGGACTCGTCTTTGACGGATCGGACACCATATTTTTTAACTGTATCTAATGTAATTGATCTATCTGTTAGTGCGTGATACACGCTTTGCTTGTCCTTAATAATATTATTATTTGATCTCTGGTATGATGAAAAGTCTGCCACGTTGCCTCCCATTGCAGATTCATAATCTTTAAAAAACTCACCACAACTAAAACATTTTGCAGAGCCATCTGAATTAATGGAGACAGGATCACTGCCTCCACAATTCGGACAGGGCTTGTGGTACTCCACAAATTCGCCCATGTATTACTCCTCCGTTGCATTATCCTCAACAACCGCAGAATCGTCCAATAGCTCTTGCATCTTTTGGTGTAGTGCTACCGCAGATGCTTGAGCAATAGTTACTTCATTTTGAAAGTCATCAATGCGATCATTAACATTAGCTAACAGCTTGAAGCAGGAAACCGCCTCAAGTGGTAGCTTTGATACATCGTAGACTTTATCTTCAAAGGTATAACGATAATTCACAACTCATCTCCATCGTCATCTTCAANGTNNAACTCAGCACCATCAGGGCTGGCGTACTCAANTAGCTCTAANACTTGCATNGCTTGNAAATCNAAGCCTTTGTATTGAGTNCCATTCCAAGTGGTTTCCCACTCTTTGTACTGAACCTTTACCTTTGAGCCATTACCAACAGCGACATTCAAAGGTTGCTTATGTTTATCCAACAGCTTTGGAGCAGAGCGCACCATACCGTTGGGGCCATTAACTTTACGCTTGATAAGAAGTGCTGGGCCTTCTTCCATATCTTTTACAGTAAAGCCGCGTGATCTGAAATCATTAGCGACCTCTTCATCAACAACTAGGTTTACCGTGTAAACAGGTTGGTAAGTAGTGTTGGGTGTAGTAACAGAAGCCCAGTAAGCAACGCCTTCAACAAGAGCCATAATCTAAATCTCCGATTTATTAAAAATGAAATTAATGTACTGCGGTATCATACTATAAACAAAATCTTCAGTCAATGCTTCGTCCTCCACAGAAGCATGGGTCTTTACAAAACGAGCCATGTGATCAACAATATCTCGCTCAGGCATGGCTGAACCTAGCGACATAATAAAAGCTTTACATAAAGTATCTTGAATATCTACCATGATTTCCTCAATCGTAATCACCCGTTAATATAGTATTCTTTACTAAGTCTAACATTAGATTAAACTTTTCCATTGGTATATCAGATACTATTTTTAATTCTTCACCAGTATCTATAATGAGAATGAAAGGATATTTAATCTCTTCATCATCTTCAATGTTATCTATACCCTCTGAAACTTTTTGTTTAAGAGTTTTAGACTTATCCTTTTTAAAGTTACCTTGTATTACTTTCAACGATTTCCTCCTGATCCCATAATCACCCCTCGACTTTTGCGGCTTTGGAGTTTGGACAGATTATACTTGGCAACTTCTGAGAAGTCAATCCCGTTGTCAGCCAAGACATTGGCAAGATTCCACAAAACATCGCCAGCCTCTGAAATAATCTCATCCCTATCTATCTTTTTCGCATCCCCGCGTAACATAGGCTTGATAAAAAGATCTGCTAACTCTGAGGACTCTACCATCAAAGAAGCTATAGGATAAAATTTATCTGTGTATATAGCGGTACTAACAGCTTTCTTTTGGTAACTGTTAAAGTTCATGCCAACCCTTCCTCGTATGTTTTTCAATAAATTGTGCTACAGTTAGGTCAGAGCAACCAGCCTCATTCCATAAAAGCTCTAGTTCTTCTCCCGACCATAGGCCACCGCCCATTTCATCTAGCATCATAGAGCAATATGCCTCTTCATTAAAAGCACTTCTAACCAGACGATTCNTATTAAAGCTAGGTTCGGTTTGTCGTTTCATTTAACCTCCAAATAGTTTAGTAAACAGGCCAGCCAATAACATAACAGCCGCGATTGCATTGATCACGATGATTGCTCTATCGCTCCACATAAAACCAACTACAGCCCACATAGTCGTACCCGCAAAGCTTAAAAGCATATCATACACTTGTAGCTCCGGTATACCAGTGCTTCGCAAAGCAATAGCAACAATCAGCCAGATGCTTCCAACCCATTTAAGATACCAATCTAAAGTACCCTTTGGTGTTTGGCTCTTGGTGATTCTACTACTATGTTTAATTTCTTCAACTGAATACTCTTTACCTTCGTCTGATACGATGGTATCATTAATCATTATCTAGCTCCTTAATTAACCATCCTAAATAGACTTGGGCTTTCTTGAGATCTTCGATGCCATTCTTGTATTCATACCTCCAAAGATATTTAAGACAGTTACCTTTGAGATACCCCTTAAATTCTTGTGGGTGCATTGAGGCTCTAATAGCTTGAATAGCTTCAATGGCTCCTTTGTTGTAGTGATCTGGTTTATTTACTACATCATGTTTATCTTCAGGGTGATAAAGTTTTCCATAGGCCGTCTTGTTTTTAGACGTCTTATCCCATTGTTCGGGGGTTGCCTCATCAATACTCATAGATATCCTCCATCTTTAAGGTATTGTCCGATCACGATGCCAATCGAAAAACAAGTTACAATAATTAATGCGCTCACGTACTCTGGCGATTCTTTAATTAAAAGCCAAGTTCTTTTCAACATAAAACCTCCATAGTTTTTCAATAGGATCTAAACTATCTGCGTCCATTACAAACCTTTCTCCATAGCCAAAGTCTTTTTTGTAGGCTCTTTCAAAAAAAGTTTTTCTGCCGATGCACCCATGTAGTTTTAAAATTTCAGCATCATCAGTCGCACCATATAAAACTGCAACTTTAGCCGCAAAAGATTTTTCAGTGTCAAATATTAGGGGGCCGTTCTCGCGGGAGCTACACTTAACATCCACTGATGTTTCACCCAACCAAAAATCTATACCTCCATCAGACAAAACATTTACAACGGGCAGAGGTAAATTAAACAAACGAGCAAATAAAAACTCTGCTTTGAAGGCAGTGATATTATTTTCTGTTCGCGTAGCCATGCCCTTTTTATCTGTCATTCTTGGAACAATACCCTGCATTTCACAAAGCCTAACAGTGTCCTGCCCCATGAGTATAGAATCGTGATGGTCTTTAGGGTTTAATTTAAAGTACATTGCTCACCCGATACATAAGAGGCCCGTCTAAGATTACCGTTCCACTTCATAGGTCTACCAGCCGCTAACCAATCTGTATACTTACTCATGTAATATAAATTATAGGCGACGATAGTATCTTCATCTTTATAGGTATCGGGCATACACTGAGGTGGGTCAACCCAGCCATTACTTTTTATATTCTTTGGCATTCTTGAAAGAAACATACGTAGCTTTAGCCAGCTTGTATGGTTATGTGAGAAGCGTTCATAGAACTCTGCACTCAAAGCTCTGAAGTGTTTATATAACCAATCATAATGCTCATCACTTTGCCTAGCCCAGACTGTGCTGGGATGATTGACATAAGCCGCAAGATAATATTTATCGTCCCACTTAGGAAGTATCCAGCGTTTAGCTTTACGGCCTGACGCTGAAGTACCCTCAACTAGCCTGCCATCAAGAACTCTATGCGCTGTTGATAGTATCTGTGCTGACTCTAGCGGCATCTTAACGATGTGCTGATCACACATTCGCTTTGCAGACTCAACGGGATCTTGGTTTAAATAAAATATATTCATGGTTCATAGCGTCCTAGTATTTCATTAGTTGGTATAAGTTGTATGCGGTTGATACGCACCGGAAGATAGGGGTGCTCATTTATGTGGGCTATCATAGCTTGTTGAGCGCCGGGGTCATAAGTTTCATAAGCATTACCGCACTCCCACTCATCTGTGCCAGTAGTAGTGTCAGTCTGATACTCTATTCTGTAGTAGTGCATTGGTATTTCATTTTCGTCTATCATGCCTAACTCCTATTCTCGTTAAAACATTTTACCCATTGCTGTACGTCTGTTTCGTCTGCTAACCAATCCCACTCAGTCTCGCCTAGGCAGTCACAGGCTACTTCGTAAGCCGCCTCCCAATCACCACAGTTTCCAATACAGACTAGCTTACCTTTTACTAATGCAAAGTAGTTCATACCTGATCTCCATGATCACTGTAGTGATAGTCTGCATTGCTCATCTCATCAGCGATAAGATCAAATATATAATCANTATTGANGTANCTANTGACATCCAATCCTGCCAANNNACCTCCAACCATTTCNANTTTATCAAGNTCTACTCCTTCTGANTGNTTTGTATAAAAGATTCTAACATCCATCGTTGCCCAATCGCAGTCTAGTTCTACGTCTAGAACAAACGATCCATACATACTAGGCGTTCCCATCCCTAAGCTCCTCCATCTCAATTAAAAATTCTAATAACTGTAAAGTTTCTCGTGCGGCAGATGTTCTGCCCTCATACCACCAAAACATCTCGTTATTTTTTATGCGGCTATAACGATTCATAAGTCGCACATTACGAGCCTGCTCTCGCTTCCAATGCTGTTGCCAAGTTTTCAGAGACTTTAGTCTGTTCATTGCCACACCATCCTTTGATAAATTAAAACGTCACAAATAGTGCCGTCAGCGGTTAGTTTTCTTTTATCTTCTTGAGCCATCTCTTCTGTCTTGTACAGATCAAGTGACTTTTGATCTGCGACTGTATCGTAGTACTCCATAACCCAAACGATTAAAGGCTGGTTGTCCATAGTATTCTCCAAAGAAAAGCGCCCCGAAGGGCGCATTAGTTTTAGTAGTAACCTTCACGAACTTTGTGAAGGATATTAAATATCTCTGACTCACTAAAGTGTAAGTCTTTCAGCTTCTGAGCCAAGCCTGAATAATCAGGATTAGGCCGCATATAAATATAAAGCTGAACAAGAGATTCAACATCAACATTATCAGGCCGCGATACGAAAGACATCAGAGCCTACCACACGGCGCACAACATCTTGCCGCTTAGAACTAACCGATGCGATATTAATTTCTGATTTCTTTGTAGCGGCTGGAGCATGAGTAGACCAATCGGTAAGTGTATTATATACAGCCCACTGATTGTGTCCCATTCGAGCAGAGTAACCTTTCCAAGCATTAGCTAGATAAGTTAGTGCGCTATTGAATCGCGGCAACTTATCAAACACTGCTGACCAAGACGCACCGCTCTCATTCACTGCGGCCTGTACAAGATCTAAACAGTTAGCGGCTTCAGCAAAGACGTACATAGCTTGTTTCTCAGACATAGAAGTATTATACATAGCGTGCCACAAGTGTCGCTCTTTCTCGAACACATCAAGACACTTAACTATAACACGAGAGCCGTGGTCAATGTCAAGGTTCTTAGTATGTCGCGCCTTGAAGATAGCCGCAGTACCACTAGTAAAAACCTGACCGTTCAAACAAGCCGCTTGCAAAGCACCAGCAGAAAGAATAAACGGAAAGCTACTATCGAAAGACGTAGTGCCAAGTAGCTCCAGAGTGGCTGTATCGCCGTCTGGTGTCGTATAGTTATGGTTAGGTAGTGTATACCGCACGAAAGTCCTAGACCCGTTGTGGCTCGTTCTGATAGTCTCAGTGATGCCATCAGTATTTAAATCACTACGCATAATAATGGCACGTTGAGCATCAATCAAAGTCTTAGGTGCTACCGGCTTATAGTTATGACCGTGAACACCAAGCTCCTCCATAGTATCTGTACGCACGACAGCAACCTTAGAAGAAGAATGCCACTCGCCGTCATCATTAAAATACATTAACGGTACAGTCGCCACATCAAAACCAGCACTATCGTAGCCCTTGTCATAAAGACTAGTGGGACGAGAGCCAAACAAAGCAGTTACATTATCCATGATTTTCTCCAAGTAGTTTAAGTTTTACCGCATCAAATAGTCGTAATGAACTTTAGAAACTTCAAAGCCATCAGACCACTTTGGACTCTTAGTAGATAAATAATCACACCAAGTATCCCAAAGATTTTCAGTACCTATATTGTGACATATAGATATATATTTATTGATCCTGTCATCTCTTAATTTTTTAGTCTTTAAAGACTTAGGCAACTTCAAAACCTTTTCATCAATACCGTACAGCCTAATGTTATGAAGGTCAATACATCCAACTAATCCTGCGGATAATTGACAAACAAAACCAGCCTTTACCATACCAAGCCCTTCAACACGAAGAAATATATTCATTAGAGAATATGCTTTATCGTCATTAGACTTGTTAGAGTTTATAACTGCAAGGTATTGATTGTATATGAAGTCCTTACGTTTAGTTATATAAGTATATGCTTTACGCTTGTTACCCCAAAGAAATTTAGAATCAAGTCTGTTCTGTTTTACATCAGCCATCTGATCCCCAACAGATAGCCACGGTTGCTGAATGCTTAAGACCACCATAGTAATTACATCAACTAGATTATCACTAGATTGTTTCGCGTAATTTTGGATCGCTTTTGCATGGGTGATATACATAATAAGTACCTCAAAAAAACGGGGGCCGAAGCCCCCAAAGATCCCCCACAGGATTAGTTAGTAAGCGACCTCTTTCACGGCCTCCTCATCAGTTTTACGAGCCTCTGCAAGCTCTGCCTCAAGCTCTTTAATTCTATCACGCTGATTAGATATTATGAGCATCTGTTCATCCATCTGCATAGTAATAGCTTTTGTATAGATATCTATAATTTGTGCGGTAGATAGCGATGTGACCATATAGTTTGCAACGTCTACGCCATTGTCAAAACACCAATCAATAATTTCTTCTTTGGTGTAGTTATTGAGTTCAGCAGTTTCGATAACATCTTCAAGGCTATCAAATTCTATATCGTACTCGCCATCGTAATCAGCGATATCTATTTCTGTTTCTACACGAAACCAACCAGTGGCCTGTGGCATAACATTTCTCCTGTGTGACGGCGATAAGGAAAGCGCAATCGACTGCCGCCAAGCCGATCATGCTGAGGGATTGAAAGCCCTTTCATACCTTAAAGGGCTTTCAATCCTGAAGTATTTAACCAATGACAACTACATTACACGAGTCACCGTATTTGTCAAGCGTTGCTCTTAGTTCTTGTATCTCTGCATCTAGGTTCCAATCAATGTCCCAGTAGCCTACCTCCTTTAACTTTTCTTTTAGTTTTATTAGTTGGTCAATGTGTTCTCGTTCAACGTCAGTCTCTGCATAGTTTCTACGGCGAGAAAGACTTCTTTCAATTAAACTACAACTCCAACTACTTCTATATTCGTAATCCTCATTGCCATAGCGCAGACAAAACTCATTCTCATCACCAAGGCTATGCCTATAGAACCATACATCACAGATCTGACCATCGACCTCCATAGTAAATAGATAATCTTCTTCAGGGTGACCACACTCGTTTTTAAATTTCATAATACTATTCCTAATCAGTAGCCTCTATACAAACTATGGGTGATGTACCCTGCAAAGTTTCAGTATCGTCAGTCGGTTCGATAATTTCCCTGACCTCCTCCTCCGAAGCCGCATGAATATATATATAACTATGGTTTTCAAACTCAACAAAGAATCTTTTAAGCATCATAATCTCCTAAAATAAATACAGTGCGTAGCTGGTTGTTTTCTTCAGCTTCCCGTTTTTGCCTATATAAATTGGCAATGAAGTACCCCGTTCTATATTCATTTCTTTTTTGTTTTTAGCTATGAGATATTCAACACCGTTTTCAGCCTTAAAACTACGTAGTTTTTTAACGTGTTGCCATACCATCATATCACCATGTCTGCGCGTTGTTACGTAATACATACTATTCTCCTAACAGTAAGGGCTTTCAGTTCTCCAGTTATCCTTGCCAGTATCTTCCGGCCAAGGATCTTCGTCATACTTATCTTCTTCCTCAAATAAATTATCCCAACAGGGACTGCAATAATACGTACCCTGTCTGTGACCTATAATAATTTCGCGCTGGTCAGTTGTTAGGTCAGGCCACACGTTCTGAACCAACTGATTATTATACATATAATTGCGGTAATCGTCGGCATAAACATCAACAGAATTAGATGTGCCACAACAGTTGCAAACACTAGTAAGAGTCAACATAATATTTATCCTATAGGGCTGTCGATAGAAGCCACTCCGAATACAGAGGGCTGAGTTTTAGAAAACGTGCAGTAATGTACATATTTGCCGGGGTTATCCGCACTAATTTTATAAATAAAAGAATCCAAATCGCCTTCAAGTTGCGTTATGTTTTCATAAAGTTTTACAGCGTCACCGCTATCAGTGATTTCGTAAGCTACCAGCGTATCCATAATATTATTCCTCATCATCATTACAACAATTTTTTAGTTCGTGTAAACAATCAATCGCCTTAAACAATTTATGTTCGTCAGCAGGATCTATAGTACTATCAATAACTTCGTCGATGTTTCTCAACGCTACATTAAGACGATCCATAATAAAATCTATAACGTCTTGTCTGGACATTTCTTCGCCACTCATACGCTTTCCTCAGTTCAGAGATCTTTAAAGCCCTTTCATTCTTCAAGGGCTTTAAAGACTCTGTATTGCCATCAGACCGAAACAATAACTATTGCAATAACTGTTATAATATAACAGCTTGCTATTACTAATAGTCGGGCTTCTCTGTACTTAGCTTCTATGCTTGTCATTTTCATAGCTCGTCCTCGTTCTTAATTCTATATCGCTCTACGTGCGCCTTGAATTGCTCGTCATCCATGAGAGCCGTTATAGTTATTATGTCTTGGTTCCAGTAGCACGGTAGATTCTGGATGCGCTCTAGTTCTTTCCACTCAGGTGAGTCGTATCGTGTGTTCATACTATTATACCTCTAGTACTTTTTGGTTGGGGAGAAATGTCCAAGGCCCGTTATAGTGGGCTACGATTGCGCCTACGATATCTCTAGATCTCGTCAGGTCAAACTTGGGGTAAAGCCTATAGTCTTTATTATTTACTACTACCCAGCGATAGATACTCTTAATATCTTTCCAAGATATGCAGGCAAAACCTTCACCACGCTCTAATGATTCAAAGCTTTGTGGCGTGTGTGTTACTATTAAGCCGTGGTCGATGTGAAAGAACATAATATATATCCTGTGTGTGTTGGGGAAGGAAAGCCCCAGCCGAAGCCGGGGCGCTATAATATTACTCGCTGTCGGGCTCTTCCGCGATGTATGCCATGATTACGTCGAGCTTGGCATCTAGCGTAGCTAAACGCTTGGTGTGATCCTCAGTGGCCTGTTCGAGTCTATAGACTCTGCCAGTGATTTTCTCGAAGTGATCCTTGAAGTCGCCAAGTGGCATCTCCGATGGCTTGGGTGCCGCCTTAGTTTTAGCGGGTGTCGCCTTGGGCTTGGGAGCCGCCTTAGCTTTAGCCGTAGGCTTTTTGTCCGTCACCATTTTGACGAACTTG
>FUFK010054134.1_pt1 | contig 11142 bp, 11 predicted proteins | sample 1021851 | NCBI WGS metagenome assembly FUFK01 (sample SAMEA51879418, study PRJEB19060) | metagenome
TATAGACTGTGAAGTAGCATCTTTTCCTTGCTCTTGTTGAACAGGAGTAGGGGCTTGAGGTTTCTTTGAATAGTCAGATGCAAACCAACCATCTCCCTTTAATTGAAAAGATGAGAGTGAAATTAATTTTTTTAGCTTTCCGCCACATTCACATTTTTTTGGCGATTTTTCATTAACTCCTAGAAGAATTTCTTGTATCTCATCACATTTATTACATTCAAACTCATAAATTGGCATAGTTAACCTCTAATATAGAATTAATAAGATATAAAAAAATTAAAGATTTTGCAAGGCCCCAATATATTCACGAGCATTAAATTTATACCCTGACTCAGTAGCTTCATCGGAAGCTAAATAAAGAATTATTGGTATAATGTCGATGGGCTTAGGTAGCTGTGACTGATCTTCTCTAGGATATGCTTCTTTCCTCATTTTTGTAGCAGTACCTCCTGGATTAACAGTATTGACAATAATATTGTATTCCTTTAATTCTTGACAAAGTATATCACTAACTGCTTCTAGTGCAGCTTTTGAAACAGAGTAGGCTCCCCACTTTTCTCTTGGAGCCCTCCCAACAGAGGATGAAATATTAATTATTGAGCCTTTTTTTGATTCTTTTAACAAAGGAAGTAGTTCTTTTATTAACAAAACTTGGCTATTTAAATTAATTTCTAGTACTTCTTTCCATTTATTTATACAAGATTCCTCAATAGAAATTGTTTGTCCTAAAATCCCGGCATTATTTATTAGTACATCCAGCTTTCCAAAGGTTTTAGTTATAAATTCAGATATCTTATAAATTTCATCATGGTTGCCCAGATTTAGACTATGTGAATAAAAATTCCTTGGAAACCTTTCTCTTATTTCTTTTAGATTACTATCTATTCTTGATGTACCAATAACAATGTTGCCTAAATCCAATAATTTCTCTGCTATTGCTTTTCCTATACCACTAGAAACGCCTGTCACCAAAACAGTTTTTGATTTTAAAAATTGAAGATCTAAATTCTCAATCGCCATATTTTAATATTAACTTAATTTTCCTTTTCTTTGAATGAAGTTATTTACCAGGTAACAATCCTAAATAAAAAGTAATAAATAATGGAAATAGTCCCGAGAAAAATATTAAATTTGATGAGCCTATAGCACTCATAAAGGTAGGGATAAAAAGAGCAATAACATATAAAATTGGAATCCATTCATTCGAACCAATATCGTTAACTCGTTTTTTTGCTAGAAAGAAAGAAGAAATTAAAACGAAAATTGAATAAAATCTGGGCATCATTTGAGAAAGGAAAAAAGCTAAAAAAGATATTCTAGTAGGCTCATAAGTTGTAAAAACATTATCCCCTATGAATGTAATTAAAACAGAGGATAAATTAAGCAATAAAATAGATATCCAAAATTTTCCTCTATCAAGTTTTCCTTGAGTCGAAAATAATAACCAAAATAAATTCATTGATAGATTTTATACTATTTTCTTTTTTATAAAAAGTATTGACTTGTTGTTGAATAAACTGCTAAAACTTTAATATATGCACTGAATTCTTTTTCTAAGATTCACACTCAATTCATTTGACAAAATTAGGAGTTATTATATGTCAAAAGATGATTTGAAAGTGCTTAAAGCAAAACATAGAGCATTAGAGATTGAGATAAAAGAACTATGGAACCTTCATGTTTCAACATCTTTAATGAAAAAATTAAAATATGAAAAAGCAAAAATAAGGTTGAAACTTGAATTATTAAAAAAGAAAAATTAATTAATTTACTAATTTAAGAAAATCTAGTAGGTTATAAATGTGTTAAAAATATTACTAATTTTATTTTTAAGTACGACTACTATATATGCAGAAAATAAGAATTTTATTAAACTAATTACTGATTGTTCAGACAAAGTCCAAAATAATTATGCAGATAATCAAAAAATACCTTTAGAGCTACTGCTTGCACAAGCTATAATTGAATCAAATTGGGGAAGATCAAGGTTTGCTATTGAAGGTAACAATTATTTTGGGATCCGAACATGGGATGATAATGTCCCTCAGTTGAAACCATTAAAAAGACCAGATGCCACCTTTGGATTACAAGTTTATAAAGATGCTTGTGAATCAGTTAAACATTATATAGATACACTTAATACTTCTAATCAATATAAAAGTTTAAGGAAAATTAGGAAATTGGAGTTGAAGCTTTGGGGTAAAGTCGATCCAGAAGTTCTAGCTATGGGTTTAATAAATTATTCAGAAGAAAAAGATTTATACATTAGCAAAGTTAAAGAAAAGATTAGAATTTTAAAAGAAAAATCTAATTAATTTTTTTTAAAAGATTTTTTCTTTGGGAAAAAATATATTCTTCTTTTTTCCCTTCAAAAGTTCTTTCAATTCTTATTCCATCTTCACTAATTGCAAACTTACAATTATATTTACCACCTTTATTTTTAAAAATATTTTCGCCACATAGGTTTGTTGCAATATTTTTTATTGGTTTTAAATATGTTGCAATATCAGGTCTCATGGAATATTCAAAAATAAAATCTTTGTAATTATAAAAAGAATTATTTGAACTTGCTAGAAGGTTCATGGGTAAAAGAAATATAAATAAGAGTAATTTATTAACCATAAAATTTAACTTTTTTCCTTTTTATAAATTTTAATCTAAAAATTAAGGGTATGTAAAAATATAAAAATTGTAATTCCATTAATTTTGAGTAATTTTCGAATAAAAAATAATAAACTGGTACTAAAACAAATGTAATTGGAAAGAAAAGAATAGATAATAAAAATATAAATATATTATTAAATAGAAATATTACATATGTACATTTAATCAAAAAATATATAAATAATATGAGTAAATAAATATTTGCAAGACCATAAATTTTATTGTTACGAATTCTTAGTTCTAAAATTGGTGTAATTATGGGAATAAACAAGCGATCTCCAATAAATAAAAACGTTTTTTAATAAAAATATAACTTACTTGGTGTTACTATAAACAATCTATGAAATTTTTAAATATAATTAGGCACGGTGAAGCAGAAAATAGTTTAATAAAAAATGATTTTGATAGAGAACTTTCACTTAAGGGTCATGAAGATTTAAAAGAACTTAATAAGTTTCTGTTTCAATTTGTATTAAAAAAACACAAAATTATATGTTCTACCTCTAAAAGAACAATTCAAACATACGAGAATATAAAGTATTCACTAAATGAGGATAGTAATTTATTTTTGACTGATGATTTATATTTAGCAAACCTAAAAACTATTTATAATGTGCTATTAGAGCAAAAGAAATCCAGGATGATAACAATAATTGGTCATAATCCTGGTGTTAGTGATCTTGTTAGTTTCTTTACTAGTAATTATGAGATTCCAGATTTAAATACATCTTCAATAGCACAAATTTATTTTGATAATGATAAGAAAATAGGAGAAGGTGAGGGCAGTATCAAATTTATTGTTCAAGCAAGTAATAAAAGCATTAAGTCAATAATTTAATTTTTATTTGTTTTAATAAACCTTTTCCTCTCATTAGGACAAAGGAATTTTTTTCTTAACCTAAGGTTTTTAGGTGTAACTTCTAAACATTCATCATCATTAAGATAGGCCATAGTTTGTTCCAATGACATGACTCGAGGTGGTGTAAGCATTATGTTTTTATCACTACCAGCTGCTCTTACATTCGTTAATTTTTTTCCCCTTAATATATTCACGTCTAAATCATTTTCTTTACTATTTTCTCCTACTATCATTCCTTCATATACACTTGTTTGAGGCTTCACAAACATTGTTCCTCTATCTTGTAAATTAAAAATTGCATATGAAACAGCTGCTCCTGTATCCATAGCTATTAACACTCCATTTTTTCTTCCATTTATTTCACCTTTAAATTGTTCATATGATTTAAAAATTCTATTCAGCACTCCTGTTCCCTTTGTATCAGTTAGGAATTTATTTTGATAACCGATTAATCCACGAGATGGGGCATTAAAGATTATTCTTGTTTTATTTTTTTCAGAAGTATTCATGTCGATCATTTCTGCTTTTCTTTTTATCATACTATCTACTATAGAATTAGAATATTCCTCATCAACATCAATTGTAACCTCTTCAATAGGTTCAGTAACTCTTCCTTGATCATCTTTTTTGAATAAGACTTGTGGCCTAGAAACTGTAAGTTCAAAACCTTCTCTTCTCATTGTTTCAATTAGAACACCTAGTTGAAGCTCTCCTCTACCACTAATTACAAATGAATCTTTATTAGCATTCTCTGAAAAAGATATTGCAACATTTGTCTCAGCTTCGGCTAACAATCTCTCCCTTATCAAAGTTGATGTAAGTTTTTTACCCTCAAGTCCAGACAATGGGGAATCATTTATGGAAATAGTTATTGACATTGTTGGAGGATCAATTGGTGTAGTTTTAAGAGGATTTTGATAAGAAATGTCACAAATTGTATCTGCAACAGAGGCTTTTGTTAGTCCTGCTATACAAATAATATCTCCGCAGTTTACAATATCTACTGGGGTTCTCTTCATTTCTTCAAATTTATATAATTTTGTTAATCGACCACTTTCTACTAAATTTCCATTCAAATCAATAGCTTTTACAGAGCTATTAACTTTTGCACTGCCTTGATATACCTTTCCAATTAAACATCTTCCAACATAGTCATCAGAATCTAAGAGTGTTACTAGCATAGCAAAAGGCTCATTTTCTTTTACACTTGGTGCTTTTACATGCTTAACAACTAGATCAAGTAATGGTCCAACTCCTTCTCTATTGTCTGATAATTCTTTTACACACCAGCCATCTCTACCAGAAGCATAAAGAATAGGGAAATCTAGTTGTTCATCACTAGCATCTAATGACACAAATAAATCAAATATTTCGTCTAAAACTTCATCTGGTCTGGAATCTTTTTTATCTACTTTATTAATAATAACTATGGGTCTTAAGCCTAAATTTAAAGCTTTACCTAAAACAAATTTTGTCTGAGGCATTGGTCCTTCAGATGCATCAATTAATAGAATGACTCCATCTGTCATATCTAAAACTCTTTCTACTTCACCACCAAAATCTGCATGTCCAGGGGTATCTATTATATTTATATTTATGTCTCTCCAGTTTATAGATGTAGGTTTGGCAAGTATAGTAATCCCTCGTTCTTTTTCTAAATCACCTGAATCCATCAATCTTTCATCGACTTTCTGATGATCTTCAAAGACTCCGGTTTGTTTAAGTATCGAATCAATTAGAGTTGTTTTTCCATGATCAACATGTGCAATTATTGCAATATTTCGTATTTTTTCACTCATAAAATCACTACAAAAGTTGACCTTAGATTAAACAAAAGATTTAAATATTACAAATAGAAATTATTATTGTTCGGTAACTGTTACATTTACTGAAAAATATGGAGCAACACTTGAAATATTATCACATCCACTTGATGCATCTGACCATTCAATGGCTATAGCATTAGTTCCTTTAAAAAACATTTCAACTTCAACTATACTGTTTTCTGTAACTACTATCGGTGAGGATAAAGTGATTATAGCTCTAATTTCTGCAACTGCAGCAGCACTTGTTGCCCTTGTCCCATCAGATGCAAGAAGTTCAACATCATAAACCGATCCACCTTCTGTAACCTTATAGAGAGAACTGCAGGGATTANCGGCCGATGGTGAGTCATCTCCACAATTTGAATCAAAAGTTCCTGATCCTAAAAGATTGTTCATAACAATATCTACAGTTGTTTTATTAGAAAGAGTATCAATATCTGAACTAGCCATAGCGAAAACATTACTAGTAGCTCCTGCTGTAACACAAGAATAGCCATCAGCAGTAGTTATACCACCTTTGATGGAAATTGTTGGTAACATATAGCCTCTAAAGTGAGTATAAGTACCAGGCTTTATCATTCCTTTGTTGATATTTGGCAAGTAGTTTATAGAGCTTCCACCACCAATATCACCAGACTGATTCCCAGTCTTAAGTACCCATGTAGCACTTGCTGTATTTCCATACTTGGTATCGGATCCAGTAACATTATAAAATTCTCCTTTAGTAAGTGTTACGGTAAGAACCTCAGCATCTGTAGTACAACTATCATCTTCATCAGCAGCAATATTTGCTCTAGTTGTAGTTGATGCACAAACAAATTCTGCATGAGAGTTAAGATTAAATAAGAAAAGAACTACAAAAAAATAAAGAAAATATTTCATAAATTACTCCTAGTTACCAGAAAGCTTAAAAGCTCCATTTTTAGACCTCTCAACCATTATTTTATTATTCCTTCTTACTTTTTTAAGAAGAGTGTCCTTTACATCTCTTTTACCGAATGCTCTATCAGAGAATGGTTCAGAATAAGTACCAAAGAGAGTAGGGCCAGTATTAGGTTGAAGTTTATATGTTATTTTAGCAAACCAATAGTTTTGATCTATTCCATCAGATTGCCTATCATCGTTATATCCTGCTTCTAGATCTATATTGTCGTGCAAGGCAAGTTCAGCACTATATCTAAAACCGTAAGGATCTTCACCTAGATAACCTTGATATTTATAATATGAAAGGAAAGCTTTAGTCCATGGTAAATATGGAATAGGGTGACCAATTTCTAAATCAAAACCATCTAGTGCTTTTTCCGTTCCATTTATGTTATCTATCTTAATAGTTTTCTTTCCACTTAATGCTTCATAGTAATTAAAATTCAAATCTAATAAATCTTTCTTCATTTCGAGTCCTATACTAGCTCTATAATGATTTGAACTAAATTCATGGTCATAAAATGTATTAATACCTAGAACCATGTTTTCTTCAGCATTATAGTTCCTATAGCCTAGCCCGAAATTAGTTGTTATTCTGCGATCTCCAAATTGTTCCATACTTCCTAGACTAACTTGTGTAAAGTAAGTATCTTTCAAATCATCTGACTGACGTATAGGAACTACTGTCAAGAAGTTAAAATCGACAAGTGTATCTCCATCAGAGTCTTCGCTAAAAGCAATTGAACCCTCTGAATTTGTAAAAAAATCATATTTTGAGGAATTTTTATAGCTTTCGTAAGAATTTGTGGCTGTTTCGCTTGCTTTTGAATATAAATAGCCTTTAGAGTCATTTGCTATGGAATCAAATTTAGCTTTCGCTTGATTATATTTTTCGTAAATCATTTGTGCTTCTTCTTCAGAACTAGGATTTGCAAATAAGTTTGAAGTGAAGATTAAAAGTGTGAAAATTATTAGTAATTTAAAACGATACATCTCTATCCCTCATTACTTTCAACTATANCACACATTGTTGGAATAAAATGATATTTTTGTAATTATTTGTTTAAATGTGGCTATGATAATAATGATAGAATTGTTCTTATGGTAACTTTTATAGATATAATAAATTTTATCTATTCTGATCCTTTGTTGAATTATCAATGTTGATATCAGCAATATTAATACTTTCTATCTCTTTATTATTTTTAAAAGTTGTTTGAAAAATCCTTATAATCATTCTTTCTAATTCATTAACAATTTTTTGTGGAAGAAAAGTAGGTATTAAATCATATCTATAGTAGTCGTATATTGAATTATTTTTATCAAACTTATGATGATTTTTAAATCGATTTATCAAATTATCAGCTTTACCGATATAAAGACTAGAATTCTGTTTTGAATAAAGCATATAAATTACATTTATTGCATTGATTTCGGTTATGTAATTTTGAATAGGTTTCCAACTTTGCTGATAAAACATCATTTCAGAATCTTTTGTATCTGAGAGGTCATTATACATTCTTTTTAGAACTGGATTGTCAGATAAGCTTGAAAATAATTCAGGAAATGTTGGTTTTTGTCTATAATGTGCAACAAAAATAAAAGTTTTATTTAATTTGTCATATTCAATATCAACAAATTCCCAGAAAGGTATGTCATTTTCTATATCTCTGCTTCTTATATCCTTTCCAGATTCATTTTTTAACTGATTAATAACTATTTTATTCTCAATGTCACGAATATATGACATTGAATATGTTTTTTTTAAAATTTGAGCAAATTCATCTGGCCAATATAGTCGATATGCAGGATTTTTTCTATGAGCAGTTGACCCCTTTGGCTTATTTAATCCTTCTTTCGCACATGTAAGCCATCCATAATAAATATTATCTTCTTTAAATCCATCAGAGGTTTTTTTTACCTTAATTTTTACTTTTGAACTTTCATCTTTCTTTGAAACAACATCAAAAAAATCATCATCAAGCCCCCATGATTTAACATAACTATTAGGAATAGTAGTAGCTTTTTCGGTCCAAGCTGAGGGATCTATTTTTTTTCGCCATAAAGTAAATTTAATATCTGTTCTTTCACTCTTCATTGTTAAAATCTTTAAAGTTTAATTAAAGGTTTCCAAAATTTTCAACCCAATGGTGATATAAGAATTTTGCTATATCTCTCCCTCTTCTATCAATTGAACCAAAATCCTTATGGGTGCAAGCTTTAAAATTATAATAATCATCATTGTTTCTTATTAAAGCTAAATCTGAATTCACAGCAAGTCTAAAATTCGATTTTTTGTATACTTCTTTCTTATCATCAAAATGGTTATTTGATAAATCATGATTTTCTTTAGCTGAAATTATCATTAAATTACCAATTTTATTTTTTTCACTTTTAATGTCGCGTGCTTTTAAATTCCAGAGCTTCGGGTCTTGAGGTAATATATGTTCTAAACTGCAATCCCATATATTAGGAATATTACCAAATTCTTTTTCGATAAAACCAAAAACAAACCTTAGAATATCTCTACTTGAGGTTGAGTTTGAGTATTTAACATTTTCTACAAACGAATTAATAAAATCTTCTTCATTAGGAAGCTTATTTTTACATTTTTCAAAAAAATCGGCCCAAAAATCCCCTATTTTTTGTTTTGTATTTTTTCCTCCTTTATCGCAAAGATCATCAATGTTTTTTGCCAACTTCCATAATTCTAAATGGTACCAATTTCCTGCTTGACCAGTTACGGCGAAGTATATAAATGTAAAAATTGTTAATTTTCTTAATTGTTTATATATTTCACTGCTATACTTACCTTCCCTTTTATTTCTTAAAACAGCAAACATTATGATCAACCAAGTTTTGTTTTTAACAGCATTCAGTGTCTTTATAGTATTTTGCAATTCTTTTACATCTTTTTGTTCTAACTTAAATCTATTCTTTAAATTTTCAAATTCACAATTTGTAATTGATTCTAAATCTCCTGAGCAATCGTTAAGATTCTCTAAAAAAGTTGACCAGTCTTTAGCAGTTTTCTTTTCATCATTTTCGTCATCAAACTTCTTTTTTGTTTCTTTGAAAATCATTCTATCTGAAACATATCCATATTCTGAAGCCCAATAATAGCTTAAAAAAGCCTTCAATTGAATACCTGAACGTTCAGCAATATCTTCTATTTCATGCCATGAATCCTTAGCGCGATTTAATTCTGCTTTTTCATCTTTAATATTTGGATTTAATTTAGAATATATTTTAATTTGTCCAATTATTTTTGCTTTTATTTGATCAGCTTTAGTTAATTCAGCTCTTTTAGAGTTTATAGCTTCAAATATTTGGTCTGCCTTATCCTCATTATCTACGGTAATTAAAGCAAGAAATGTTTCCCTTATTCCACTGTTGTAGAATGCTTCTAGCGCTGACTTAGATTTAGCATTACTTTCTGAATTAAGAACTCTAATCAAAATTTCTTTTCTGTAAATCCAGTAAGTATCTACAATTGATTTTTGCTGTTTAGTGAATGAGTTATAAAGAGGCTTATTTTCTTTAGTGGTCTTTACAACTTCATCATCATTCTTATCTTTGACTATTTCTTTCAAGTCCCATATTCGAGCTTTAGAAACTTCCTCTATATTTGAGGGAGGGTCTTGAATGTATTCTTTAAAAAAATCTTTTAAACCTTCATCTGGAGTCAAAATAGCAGAAGACTCAAAACCAACATTTTTAGCAATAATCAAATCATCAATTGCTGCAGCATTTCTCTCTCTTTGCATGTATCCTTTAAAAATATCTCTGATTACGGCTAATAATATTGTAAGGTTGAGCATTCTTTGCTGACCATCCACAATTTCATATATTTTATCTTCACTCTTGTCAACTAAGATTACAGACCCTATGAATAGAGGGTCTTCGTTTTTCCATGCTTCGATTAAATCTATTATGAATTCCTCAGCGATTGTTTGATTCCATGAAAACGGTCTCTGATATATTGGAACTTGATAGCAGTAACCTCTATCTGGTTTAAATAATGATTCAACGGTTTTTTGTTGAATGGGTGCGGGTGCATAGCTTTTGCTCATAATTTAATTTTTTCATATTAAAAATTTTTTGTAAACCCCTTGAAATGTTATTTTTCTAGAATCAATCTTAGCCTTTTACCCATTTTTTCAATCAAACCAACCACAAGGGAGTTCCCCATGAAAAAATATCTTTTTGAATCCGTAATTTTGTCTAATTTTGTCCAATTTTTAGGAAATCCATTTAACTTTTCACATTCAACTGGGGTTAAAACTCTATATTTGCCAGAATCCGGGTCTTTAATTATATGGCTAATTCTGTTTGGAGATTTAGAGCCTTCACTTGTTAACATAGTTCTTGATGCACTATTAAGATTATCGGGAAATGGGATTCCTCCTTCATCATAATTAAATTGATGTCCAGCTTTAGTTTCTCTTATTTCATGTTTAGCACCTTTTACATAATTCCATGATTTTAGTATTTCTTTTGGGATTTTTGATTTATGGACTCTGTTCTTATAGGGTTTGACTATTCTTATTTCATCTTCATTGATATAATATTTTTTATCTGCTTTTTTAATTAACACATCTTTTAAAAATTTCTTATTCTTTTTAAAAATAGGTTCAACTGAAAAATTAAATATTCCTTCAGAAGTCATAAATCCTGATTTAGAGAATGGTGTTGAATAAGTGTCTGACACTTCTTTAATTGATTGAGAATTAAAAGGAAAAAGATCATTTTGAATTCCTGTATCAAAGCTTTTGATTTTCACAGGGAAATCTTTGGCAAAAAAACCTGATTTAAGAATCCAATTTTCACCTTGTTCTTTATTCATTTTTTTTCCAAACTTTGTTGTAT
>FUFK010079331.1_pt1 | contig 11139 bp, 11 predicted proteins | sample 1021851 | NCBI WGS metagenome assembly FUFK01 (sample SAMEA51879418, study PRJEB19060) | metagenome
TTTCTTCACCAAGACATCCACTGGGACCGTGGCACCGTAGGTGATGCGGTTGATTTGGGCCTCAACACGGGCACGAGCCACAAGTTGGCGGGCATCAGCAACCAATCCAGAAGTCGCAATTCCCACGTGACCGTCAATCTTGAACATCTTCTCGATGGATTCTGGAATGATGAGGCGGCTGATGATGCGCTTNTCGCACACCAAAACAACACCGTCTTTGAATTTCAATGCGGCCGTGGTGGTACCTCGCTTGACGGATTCACGGGCGTATTCAACCTGAAACAGTCGTCCGTCGGGGCTAAACGTCGTGATGCCGTGATCGTATCCTCTTCCACTTGGTTGCATGGTCTGACCTCATTCTATTGGCTCGGTTGACACTTTATGAGGATGAGGGTCATCTTGGATGAGTGTCGCTCCGATTCTTTCTTTGGTCTCAGCCGACCTGTATGAACCCTACGAGGCGAACAGCCTCATCAAGGTGGGACGTTTGGCATAACCATGCGGGTCGCTGTCCTTTCGTCGGGCGGAAAGGATTCTGCTGCTGCATGGTGGTGGGCCTCCTGCAGAGGATGGGAGGTTGTGAGCTTGGTCACCGTTTCCATCACGGGCGAAGATTCACCCATGTTTCAAATTCCGAGCACCCACCTGGTTGAGCAACAAGCTGCACTCGCCGGCCTCCCATGGGTGAACGTGATGACTCCGGGCGAGCCTCCAGAAGATATTGTGGCTCTTGAAGAGGCTCTTTCATCCTTGGAAATCGATGGTTTTGTTTCGGGCGCACTTCGTTCAGACTACCAGAAATCACGCCTCGAGCGCATGGCGGAACGTCTCGGAATCAAGAGTTGGACGCCATTATGGCATCAGTCGGGCCATGACCATGTCAAGCACATGATTGAGCACGGCTTTGAAATCATGATCACCGGCGTATCGGCAGAGGGGCTGGATGAACAATGGCTCGGCCATGTCCTGACAACTTCTTCATTTGAGCGTCTTCGTGAACTCGCCAAACGCTATCGATTCCACGTTGAGGGAGAAGGTGGTGAATACGAGACCCTGGTCGTGGCAGGACCCCACATGGAAGGTCGCCTGAATGTGGAGGGGAAAATCACCTGGGATGGCGTGCGTGGCCACCTTTCGTTTCACTGAATTGCATCGCGCGCAAGAGCGACACATTCGTCAACGATCTCACCGGCCACACCAACGTGATTCAACGGATTGAACATCGCTTCCAATTCCTCGGCTGAAAAAGCGGCTGCGATGGCAGGTGTTCGGCTGCAAACATCGATGAGTTCTTCCCCGTTGGCAACGGCTTCAAATGAGGCTTCTCGCATGACTTCGTGAGCTTCATCTCGTGCAACGCCGTGGTCAACCAGTTCGATCATGACCTTCTCGGCCATGACCAGTCCCTTTTGCGAATGGATATTCGCAAGACAGCGGTCTCGGTCCACCCACATATTGGTCAAAACATCGGCCGTTTTCGCCATCACGTCTTCAAGAAGGGCCGAGGCATGGGAAAGCGTGAATCGCTCACTGCTTGAATTGGCCAAGTCCCGCTCATGCCACAACAAGGCATTTTCATAGGTTGGAATAATGAAAGAGCGAACGATACGTGCAAGTCCCGATGCGTTTTCCGACTTGATGGGGTTCTTTTTGTGCGCCATGGTGGAGGAACCAACTTGTTTCTTGATATCAAATCCTTCACCTGCTTCGGCCAATTCCGACCGTTGTAGATTACGAATTTCCTGAAGCACTTTTTCACAGGTCGTAGCGACGTTAGCCAACCAGGAAATGTACTCAACATACCTGTCTCGACCAACAACCTGCGTTGTTGCAAGCGGGACACCCAAGCCAAGATGCGTCAGGATAAGGCGTTGGAGTTCACGTGCGTGTTCGCCTTGGGCGGCACCGGTTCCAACAGCACCGAGGAATTTCCCGACGGCGATTCGAGGTGAGGCTTCGTCCAAGCGGATCAATTGACGGCGAAGTTCATCCAACCATACGGCTGCTTTCAAACCGAAGGTGATGGGGACGGCCGCTTGACCGTGAGTTCGCCCGAGCATGACGGTGTCACGCTCCCGCTCTGCAACATCTGCACAGACCGAAATAAGGTGACAAAGTTTCTCGCGTAGCAACACAATGCTGTCTCTCAATTGGAGACCAACCGCCGTGTCCACGATGTCGTTTGAGGTCGCACCGAGGTGGATACACCACCCGGCATCACCGGCTGCCTCCGCCATTGCTTTTGTCAATGCCATGATGTCGTGGCGAGTTTCAGCCTCAATTTCACTAACACGTTCTTTGGTGACATCATTCGGATTTGCAATCGCAGCGACGGCGTTGTAATCCTCTTCGGTGACTCGCCCGAGTTGCCAATGGGCCCAAATCAAGGCTCGTTCAACCTCGAGCTGCCGTTCATGACGACCAAGTTCAGACCAGATGTGCTTGAAATCTTGGCAACCGTAGCGGTAGTCGAGCGGACAGAAGGCCATGCTCTAAGGCATGCGACTCGCTTCATCAACCTTGCCACTGAGCGCCATGAAACCCTCAAACGGCATCGGTTGCTGTTCTGTCAATTGCCTCAACAGGTGCCATAACATTACGAATCAAGAAAATGGCAAGAATGGAGGAACCCATGAACGAGATACCAACCCATGACGACATGTTGTACCACAACATGGCGACACCGACGAGCGAACCATAGGAAACCACCTGACACAAGGCAGAAGCCAACTCCAGTTTTCGCAAACGCTCAGCTGGGAGGCGTTGTTCATGTTCAAGGACGAATGTATAGACAAGGAAATAAATGCCCTGGAATGGTAATGCTGCGGCAATGATGGCAAGGGCGACTTCTCGGATCATCACGTAGTCTCTGGATTGCTCAATACCCTGGAACAGCATGAGTGCCGTGTTGGTACCAAGCAAAGCAGCCATGATGGTCCAACGCTTGTCTTGTGAAGAGGTTCTGCTCTCAACATTGACGGACTCTTCACTCATTGACCGAGCATCACGCCAATGAGGATTTGATGTTTGCCTTTCTCACCGGGTGAAGGAGAGGCAATTTAACCGAGCAAACGAATGACCGTACCTGTGAAGGCAGCGACGATGAGCAACAGCACCATCATCGCCACAGGGCCGTACTGATTTTTGTCATCGAGTGCTGTGCCGAATATACCATCTCGTGTAATGGCTTCAGCAAAACTGCCGGCCTCTTCAAATTCCGGTGGGTCACGCCGAGGAATGCGTTCACCTTTGCGAACTTCGCCACTCATGAACCCTCTGAAGAGGCCGGGGGTCATAGCCCTTGCGAAGCCCTCGTCCGCCGCAAGCCTCATTCACCGATGGCGCAGCCTTGCGGTTATGGAACGCTTCAATTTCGATGTCGGTGGCGAGCGAATCCACCTCGCTGTCGAAGGGAGTACGGGAGGAACAACTCTTGGCCTGCACTTGGCTGCAGACGTCATTAACCAAGGAAAGCGCGTCCTATGGGCTTCGGTTGAGATGCCCGACCCCGCACGATTTTCCCAACTCTTTCAACATCTCTCACTGGTTGAAAGTTCTCGATTTCACGCCATGAACTTCGGTGGAAAATTCGACCGAGCCATCGATGCATTGCTTGATGCAGCCGTTTCCTTGCCAAGCGTGGGCCTCATCGTGATGGATGATTGGTGCGCTTCAAGCGGAAGGATCTCTGCCGAACGCCTCCAGCACATTGAACGCGTGGCGAAAGAGTGCCCTAGCACCGCTACTGTCTTGTTGATTTCAAAGGGGAGCGTGGATGCGAGCGGCGCCAGTGATGACCCCATCATCGCTCGCTCTGCGGATGCCATGGCCAAAAAAGGCTACCAAATATGGCGATTGTGGCGTGGGAGCGGCGGTGGGAAAAGGGTGCTCGTGCGAGAGGACGAGACAACCGATGTTGTGATTGATGATTCAGGATTCGTCGTCTGAATCCTCGTCTTCGCCCAAGAGTTTGGCCATTTCTTCAAGAGCGTCCTCATCGGGTTCATCGAACTGTTGCGGATTGCGAGCACCGCCGTCCATTTCATCCTCACCAGCAATTTTTGGTGCGGTTGATTCGAGCATGGATGAGCGGTTTTTCATAGCACGCTGGCTGATGAACCACACCATGAGGAGCAAACTCAATCCCATGACGGCGTAGGCGATGTTCTTGGTGGTCTCTGGCTCCATGGCTTGAACCGGATGCCGTGCCTTTTCATCGTTTTGCACCAATCACGTCATTGAGCCTCAATCTTCCCAACTGAGCGGACGAGCGAGATGACGACGCGCATCCAATGGGGGCTCAACCCACCCAATATGAGGTGGTTNTACAGGCACGCCATCCCACGTATCAGGTGTCGTCGATTTGCACAATGGACATCGCAAACCTTGTCCCTTTCCCATGCTCTTTAATCGGACCTGACAGGATGTACAAAGCGGGCGCTGGAAGGTTCGGTGAACCCATGAATCTACTTTCAAACGCTCAGCATGGAGGGTTCCATCAGGGTGAAACAAACCGACAACAGCAATCTTGTCTCCGGCTTTCAACCAACGCGCCACTGAATTGACCGGGCCTCCTTCAGCATAAGCCACGACCGTCGGGCCATCGGTTCGGACGTGTGCATGCTTGCGGACAGGGTGNGTTTCAACCGATGTGACCGTCAACGATTGAACGGGAGGTAAATGGTCGCCGCTGGCCTGATTGGTCTCAAAGACTCGCCAGGCCGATGCTTCCTCGGTTTCAGGAGCCCGCAGCAAATGGGCGCAAGCGCCTTCTGCAGCCTCAAAATTTGTCCCACGGACACCAAAGAGAACGGGCGACGGCCCGCGTGGCGCGATGAGGCCGCTACCGTTACGTGGGTCTCTTGATAGCACCACCCCATCCATCTCGTCAATTTCCAAGAGAGCGTCCATGTCGATACGGCGGGATTGGGTTGTTTCGGTCGTTAACCGCCATGCAATCGCTTCCCATGTGATGGAGTGCGCAGGCCAAGAAACGGCAGCAGCAGCACCAATTATTCCATGCCCACCCCAAGCCTGTTGTGGGGTTGGAACGCTGGAAATCTCAACTTCCTGCCTCACCGCATTCCAATAGAACGCCTCATCGGGGCGTTCCCGATAATACACCATGCCGGGGCTTGCTGGTGATTGTGGTCGGTCCGACATCGTTGAGATTCCAACGGCTCCGTGCAGGTGCTCGAGATGACGAGCCCACCAATCATCAAGGTGCTCCATCAGCGCCGCTTCATCCGGTGTGTGAAGTTCAACAGCCAGCGCTGCATTTCCTCGTGTTCGCCGTTGAGCAAACGGCCAAAGACGGACCAATCGTGGAACACCCGTCTTGACATCGGCAGGTAAGCCATCCAACAAGGCATGAAACGATGCAGTTGTGCACCCTCCCTGGAGTGAATCCGTATCGTCAAGCCCCAACCAGCCCATGCGACCACCTATGGTTGAAACCCGTCCCCTGGGTCCTCGTCATCGACCAGACGCTGATGTACTTGAGAAAGGCCAATTGTCCTCGATACTCGAAATAACCTCGCCCCGAAGGCCCAACCAGCCCCCATATCGGAGGTCCGGTCCCCCACCATCAAGTCACGAGGGTGCGAGGCCGTGGGTTTGGCTCCCCACCAATTCACATGCGGGGCATCGATGGAATGGAGCTGAGGAGAGAACGAAGGGATGAGGTCGGCTTTCTCTCGAAGGAGCGTATGGCCCAGATGGAGCATCGCAGGTGATGGTTTTCGGCAGCTGCAACGGTCTTCGTACCGATGTGGACAAGTCAAGAATGCATCAACATGAGCATTTGGATGCTCATCGAGGAGGTGCTCCTGCAACGTTGCATGAAGAAGTTCAAGACGCTCGGGTCCCCAAAGGCCTCTCGCAATTGGTGATTGGTTGGTGACCACACAGATGAGATAGCCCCGTTCTCGCAGCGAAGCAACGGTTTGAGCAGCACCGCTGAGGAGTTCAACATCTTCCGGGCGATTGACATAACCAGCTTTTCCGAGGTTGAGCACGCCGTCTCTGTCAAGAAAAGCAACCGGGGATTCAGCACGAGATGAAAACGGAAGGAGCGGCGCAGTTTGCACGAACGGGCCGTCCATGGTGTGTGGTTTCCTTGGCGACTCATGGCCTTTGTTCTCATTTGGAGACCTTGATAGTGCATCACCTCCTCGCTTGTGATGTGCTCATCGAACGAGAAACGGCAACGCTCATCGGCGCAGCCGGTATGATCCTGCTCGGTGGAGCGTGGTGGTTGCGAGAACGTTCAGTGGTCCGATGGGCTCAGGCAGGATGGATTTTGGTCGGCGTGTACTTCTTTTCTCAAGCATGGACCTATCACAGCCACGACGACCCGATATTGACGGTCATGTCAGCGTTGACCCTCCCCCTTAGTTGCCTTGCAGCGTGGTGGGAAGAAACTGCGGTTGAGCAGCGAAAGGAGGCCATTACCTGGGCTCGTGGCACCGTCGCTTTTGCCGGAGGCCCGTACCTTCTCATCTCCTATGTCCCCTATCTGAGTGTCCTCGCCATTTGGTTCGTGGCCTCACAATCGGCTTGGTTCCTCGGATTTGCAACAGGGCAAGATATTGAAATTGGAACCACCTGGGTCAACGACTCCTCTGGAAGAGTCTCCTGGGAAGCGTGGGAAGGCAACCGATGGTTTGCTACGGATTTCACCGGTGAATACGCCTTTCAATCCGAATTATTGTTAGCCGATGGTACCATGATCGGCATCAATTTCGTTCTTGCTTGCACGGCCATTCAGTCGATGGTGCTCTTTATTGGCGCTATTTCGGTGTTGAACATGTCGTGGAAAAAACGAACGAGAGCCTTGTTATTGGTGATTCCAACCATCCATGCACTGAACGTCTTTAGGAATGCAGGCCTGATTTGGATGCACATGACCTACACCCATTGGGATTTGTGGGGGCTTAGCGTGTTTGAATTTGGCCACAGTTATATCGCTCGGTTCGTGAGCCTCTTCGCCATGTTCCTCTTGGCGTTGATCATGTTCGAGATGTTGCCAAACATGCACCGAAACATCATGGCGTTGACCGGCTCAAATCGGCGTACTCAGCGCGATTAAAGTGCAGACGCCGAGACTCGAACCCGGGTAGAGAGGTTGGGAACCTCCCATCATAACCACTAGATCACGCCTGCTGGTGTGTCGTGGGGAACGGAGCAATTCATGAGCGCTATGGTTGGAAACGATGATGGAGGGAAGCGGGATGTCAAGGCATGCACCCCGCACTCGAACCGTACGTGTTCAAGCGAGGTGGGCATTCCGTACGTAATCGAACCGTTCTGGCCGCCATGACCAACAAACAGAGCAAGGATAACGGTGTGCTTTCGAAGGATGAAATTGCGTGGCTTGAGGCTCGTAGCAAGGGTGGATTTGGCATCATCACCACCGCTGCAACCCATGTCGAAGAAGACGGGCAGGGCTGGGAAGGCGAATTCGGAACATGGTCCGATGACCACCTCGAAGGGCTCACCCAACTTGCAAACTCGATACACCAACACGGTGGTATTGGCCTCGCCCAACTCTTTCACGGCGGGATGCGAGCACCCGAACGATTGACGGGCCTCCAGCCAAAATCGGCTTCAGAGAACGAACTTGGTGGCGAACTTGGCCAAAGCAGAATGATGAATTCCACAGAAATTAAGCGCACGATTCAGTCTTTTGGCCTCGCTGCAAAGCGTTGCGAAGATGCCGGTTTTCAGGGTATTGAACTCCATGGAGCCCATGGGTATTTGATCGCTCAATTCCTCGGTGCATCAACAAATCGTAGAAGGGATGAGTGGGGAGGAAACCAGACGAAACGAACACGATTTTTGGAAGAAATCGTCAAAGAAGTGCGCCGTTCCACGGGTCCCGAGTTTTTGGTTGGTGTTCGCCTATCCCCCGTCTTGCGTGCCTGTGGGCTCGACCTTGATGATGCGTTGGAAACACTTCAGCTTTGCAACATGATGGAACTTGATTTTGTTCATGTCTCCTGTTGGGACATCAACGAAACGGGTGTTCACAACGGGATAGAACGGCCCTACACGACTCATTTCAGGGCAGTGTTGGAAGATGAGATCCCACTCATTTCTACCGGTGCGGTGTGGAACGCCAATGATGCTCTCCTCGCTCAGGACCAAGGGGCTGATTTCGTGGGTGTTGCCCGAGCAGGGATTGCTCATCCTGATTGGCCATCCTACCTTTCCGCAGGGTCAAGTGAGCCAAGCAGACCTCCCTTTGATGAAGCGACGTTGCGAAGAGCAAAACTGAATGCGACATTCATCGATTATATGCGCCGGTGGGACGGTTTCGTAGCGGACTGAACGCCCCTGCCGCGATTCGAACGCGGGTTCCTGGCTCCGGAGGCCGGGGTGATATCCACTACACTACAGGGGCAAGCCTGTCCCCTGGCTTCAAGCGTATCAGGTCTTCTCAACCTAGACTTTGGGCTCCCATGGCAAATCAGGGGACGGCCTTGTCCATACAACGCCGCTGCCCGTGGGGTACTCAACCGTCTCAACACCGTCCAACATCATTCCCATCAAATCTGGGTGTGGAGCATCTGCACCAAGAAGACTCGATGGTTGTGGGTCATCTTGGAGGGATTCCACCAGCTCGTCCTGCTGTGAAAACGTACCTCCGACATTGGATACCATGGCGGAATCAAAATCGACTGGTTCCTTAGCGTAATCGTTGGAAGCACCTTCACCGTACATGACCTGGTTCATTCGGTCCTCGTCCGACCAAACATCTGATTCAGCACGCTGGGTCCTGGTCGAACGCAAGAAACCAAGCAAGGCGCCTGCTAAAATCAAGAACATGACACCAGCGGTGGCGTAAATGATGTCGTTGGAAACGCTTGCAACGATATCGGCGTTATCGCCAACACCATCGCCGTCGGTGTCTTTGGTTTCCTCGGGGTCTTCAGGGAAGGCATCCTTCTCATCAGGGACGCCATCTCCGTCTCGGTCAAAAGCATCGTATGTGGTCTCACAGACCAGCAAGAGAAGCTCCAGTTCATCTCGGTCAATTTCATCGTCGTCGTTCACGTTGATGATCTCAAAGTCGTAGTCGTTTTCCCAGGTATGGGATTGCAGAGCCGACAATGAAACTTCGTCACGACCAGAAGAAAATTCATCAAACACCGTTTCCAATTCTATGTCGCATGTGCAACCAAATTGCAGTGCTTCCCTGTATTCAATCAGGTTATCCTTGTTCGAATCAATTGTCTTGGTGTCTTCAAGCGGAAGATCTGCTCTCTTGAGTTCTTGTTCGTCAAGGAGACCATCGCCGTTTGTGTCAGCATCCTCAAAGAAGGCGGTCGTCCCTTCCACACATGATTCAACTGTTGCTGGTTCTTCTCCCTCACCGGGTTCAATGGGGTCGATGGGCAACTCAGTTTCATCCCAACGCGCGACCAAACTGATCTCTTCTGAATCCGACAATCCCGTCAAGGTGATGTCCATGCGACCGTTCATTGGGAATTCCACGGTCATTTTGTGATTCGTCCCTTCTTTCCCGCTATTCATCACGAAAGGCGAGGTCGAAACATCCATGCCAAAACCAGGGCCTTGACGGCCGCCATCCTCGGTGAATTCCATCTCGTACTGGACGCCCTCGAGCGTGAGCATGATGTCGCCAGAACCTCCGTAGGCTTCTATAGAAAACGAATTGCCTGGCTCATCGAGCATGGCGAAGAAGAAAATCTCACCACCCTCGGCAACACTGATGCCATCAAGCGGTTCATCACGATAGAGTTCAAGCGGGGTTCCATCGTATTCCCAAACATAGCGGTCTGCGAACTCCGCCACGATGTTCACGCCCGTAAACGCAGATTCCGAGGTGAGAAGAATGTACCACCAGCCGGGGGTTGGGTCGTTAAACGCGATACGGTCGTTGGCACCTTCCGCCGTTGAATGATGGTCATAGGTGGAAGTGGTGGGCGCTTGGTCCAAGCGCATGTAAAGCGAGGCTTCGCCTGCTCCATCGTTCAAATCGACGACCAATCGCTCTGTGTCTTGAGGTACTTCGACCTTGAAATATTGCGACAGACCCTCATATCCACTGAGCAATCCATATTCAACACCAGGAGTCAAGATGATGGCGTCATCGGGGTCAACGTTTTCTGGGGGATATACGAAATCGGCCACGATGGTGAATTCACGTGCATTTCGGAACGAATATGCCGTGATGTAATACAGTCCCGGTTCGACATCAAACAGGTGAACCTCCTCTTCGTTCCCAGGTCCAGTGGACCAGGCTTCCAAGATTGCATTGCTTTCGCCTTCCTTACCGTCAACCTCGTCAAAGCCAACCGGCTCTTCCCACCACATGGTGGGTTGTGGAGGGCTGTAGTAGGAGATACCAATGTTGACGTTGCCTTGGCCGTCATACGTCCGTACACGAAGGTCAGCGAGAGGTTCGGTCACATTGACGTAGTAGTAATTCATGTTCACATCGCCGTTATTGAAGGAATCCCAACCGACCTCTTGGTTTGTCACGGGGATGCTCTCTTTCAGCTCCGTCATGTCATCCAAGGTGGGTGGTGGGTCGGCGATGTCAGCCTCAAGTTCAATCAACAAATCTTCAACATCGGTGTCAAGAATCATCGTAAACCACATCACGCCTTCAGCAGGCCAGGACCAAGAATCGTAAACAAAGCCCCATTCGCCGATGGAGACCGTATCGTGGTTCCATTCATCAGGAATTTCGTTGGATTGAGCATAGACGGTGTATTCAGTCATCTCCTCAAAGTCGCCGAACTTGAGCGAATAGGAGGTCCAGTACAATTCCCGGGTGTATTCCTCAATTTCGACAAAGAACAGCAAGGTATCGCCTTCGGCTGCGAAATCGAGTTCGTAGCCATCACCAATGAACAACTGAACTGCCTGTGCCACGATACTACCGTCAGGCATGACCCAGTCGGCACCTTCGATGCTGGCCATGTACTGGTCTGTTGCATCCCATGTCTCGCTTCCTTCACCCTCCGGGAAGTCAAAGTGCATCCGTTGCGCCAATGCATCAGCATTTAGCCCAGCGCGAACGGAAATGTTGTCCAAAACACCCTCAAAGTGCGAGCAATCACAACCGGCTCCCATGCGAGCAATGTACAACTCATCGCAGGCCTCCCC
>FUFK010794848.1_pt1 | contig 11139 bp, 17 predicted proteins | sample 1021851 | NCBI WGS metagenome assembly FUFK01 (sample SAMEA51879418, study PRJEB19060) | metagenome
ATTAAAAGATAAACTTTTAATTAAAGAGTATTTGTGTTCAAATTAAGTGCTATAAATATGTTGTCTTTTGTTAATTCATCAAATACTATGTCTAACGTTTTTGATGTGACCTCGTAACATTTTTCTATTGTGTGTTTTGATTTATCACCATCCATCAATATTCCATTTTGGCCATCAAGAACTAAAGATTCGGTGTCAGACATATCTGTTCCCATCAAAGGCGAATTTATGTCTCCACTTGCAAGGGTCGCGACCGGCCCAGTATTGAGCAACAATAAGCGCATGGAGGGAATTGGAACGTTCCATTGATATGTAGTTCTCGACTCAAAAGTGTGTGTCAGGGGTAATCATTGGGGTGGAGAGCACCGCCCATACATTCTCTTTCGGCTTAGTTACGGAAGAAGGAATCCCTCGTAAATCCTATTCTGCATTATATAGGCCAGAGGAAGGAGGTATCCATCCGCGAGAGGCCGCAGATCATCATTCTAAACTCGCCTCCGAACTAATTTCGAGATTGATGGAAGAAGAGAATCTAACATCAACTGATGTAAAAGCCATAGCATATAGTCAAGGCCCTGGTCTAGGGCCCTGTTTACGTATTGGGGCAAATGTTTCCCGAGCGATATCAAAACGATGGGATATTCCTCTCGTTGGTGTTAATCACTGCGTAGCACACATAGAAATCGGTCGTAATCAAACCGGATGCATCGATCCTGTTTTGCTATATGTAAGTGGGGGAAACACACAAGTTATTGCAAGGGCCGGTGAACGTTATCAGGTCTTAGGTGAAACATTAGACATTGGAATAGGAAACATGTTAGATAAATTTGCCAGAACCCAAGGTTTGGCCTTTCCTGGTGGCCCTAAAATAGAACAATTAGCACGAGATTGGCATGAAAAGCACCCAGAAGCCAACGTAGATTCGGTTGAATTACCTTACAGTGTACAGGGTATGGATTTAAATTTCTCAGGGCTGCTAAATGCTGCTATTCAGAAGGTAAACGATGGATTTGAATTAGGTGCAGTTTGTTGGTCCCTTCAAGAACACGCTTTTGCAGCATGTATTGAAGTAGCAGAGAGGGCGTTAGCTCACACAGGAAAATCAGAACTATTGCTCGGTGGCGGAGTTGCTTGTAACGAACGGATAAGGGAAATGACACGCATTATGTGTGAGCAACGTAGAGCCGTGGGAATTTGGCCGGAAAAACAATATTGTATTGATAATGGAACCATGATTGCAGAATTGGGACGAAGGATGTTGGAATCACAACATTCTACAAATTTAGAATCTAGTGCAATCAACCCTTCGCTCAGAACAGACCATACTATCGTAACTTGGGATTGACCATAGATTTGCGAAGTCTTAACTATCAATGGTCGCGCGGACAGATTAGGAAGGTGAATATTTAGTGCAGCGCCGTAGGAAGCCGAAGAGCGAGCCTCGAAATATTTTCGACAAATCTTCTGGCGGGAAGTCCACTAAAAGTCCACCTAAATCCAGACGAATATCGCCCTCTGAAGCCCCACGCTCGGTTAAGCCTAGCCTTCCTCCGGCAAAACCAACTCCAGTTTCACCAAAACCTGTTAAAACCAAGAAAAAGGAAGTACCTAAAGAATCCAGTACTGACAAGTCGGAAGTGGACAATTCAATCCTAGAAGAACAGTTACTAGGAGTCACAAAGAGACCAACTAGGGGGCTCACTCAAACAAAAGAGGCCCCCTTAGAAGAGATAGTTAGTACTCCGACAAGTACCAAAGCCCAGGAGATTATTCAGGCTAGTAAGGAAAGAGCAAGTTCAACCGCCCACGTTCCTAAATCTAAACCCAAATCAGTTGAACCGGCAAAACCCAAAAAGCGCTTTACTGGAAGATCCAAGCCAAAATTTCAACCAGCCACAAGAGAAAAACGTCTTGATAGGTCAAGACACATGGAATACAAATACGAAATGCGTGGATTATTGAAAGATATTGACGTAGCCGAAGAACATCAATCCGCTTTGCTTGGTTCAATTTGGGCCAAAGGTGAAAGACAAAACTCCGACGAAGCTAGACAATACATTTTGCAAAAACAGAATGAGGGTGTATTGGATGAAGAACAAGTCAATAAATTGTTAGCAATAGTAGACGATTACACTATTCGCCGTTGATTGGAATATCGTAGCATATAGTTCATTCATCGAGTCCCTCTCGGGTTGGTTATGTCAGGGGGCCGTGAAGGACACGATTTACACACTAAACGGTCCACTCATCCTTCCAAAGAGACATTAAGTGAAATTGGATTAACTATTGAAAACTCCAGTAAATCAGGAACTCCGCCTTACACTCGAGGAATTCACAAAAACATGTATCTTGATAGGGTCTGGACAATGAGACAATATGCAGGATTTTCTGATGCTAAGTCTACCAACACACGATTCTTAGATTTACTAAATAATGGTCAATCAGGGTTATCTGTGGCGTTCGATTTACCTACTCAATTAGGTTTGAATTCTAATTCAGAATTAGCCGAAGGAGAGGTCGGTAAAGTAGGCGTAGCGATTGATTCTATCCATGATATTAGGGTGCTTTTCAAGGGTATAGATCTATCGAAAGTCTCTACGTCGATGACAATTAATGCACCGGCCACATCATTATTCGCACTGTATGTTGCTTATGCCGATGAATGTGGAATTCCTAGAGAGGCCTTGAGAGGTACTGTACAAAATGATATTCTGAAGGAATATATCGCGAGAGGTTTGTACATATTTCCACCAAAGGAATCGATGAGACTTACTACAGACTTAATGGCATGGAGTAAATTGCACGCCCCTCAATGGAATACGATTTCTGTAAGCGGTTATCATATGAGAGAAGCTGGTTGTACCGCTACTCAAGAAATCGCTTTTACTCTATCTAATGGACTGGAATACCTATCTCAGGCAATTGAATCGGGCATGAATATTGACGACGTGGCTCCAAGAATGTCTTTCTTCTTTGGCTGCCATAATGATTTTTTCGAAGAAGTGTCGAAATTTAGAGCTGCTAGACAATTATGGTATGATTTAGTGACCGAACGTTTCGAACCTACCAATCCCAAATCATCTATGCTAAGATTCCATACACAAACGGCAGGTGTCACATTAACAGCGCAACAACCGCTCAATAATTCTGTGCGGGTTTCTTACCAGGCTTTATCNGCAGTTTTGGGCGGAACNCAAAGTCTNCACACNAACTCATATGACGAGGCAATTGGTTTACCGACTGAAGAATCTGCACTTTTAGCACTAAGGACTCAACAAATCCTTGCTGAAGAAACTAATATTTCAAATTCTGTTGACCCATTAGCTGGTTCGTATTTAATAGAAGAATTGACATCAAAATTATATCAAAATTCTAGAGATTTAATTGAAGAAATCGATAATTTGGGCGGTGCGATGCAGTGTGTTATTGCTGGATATCAACAACGCAAAATCCATGAGTCCGCATGGAACCAGTTACAATCCATTGAGGACGGAACTACCAAAGTTGTCGGAGTAAATAGATTCGTAGAGGACGAAACTTCTGANATGGTTGGCCAGGTTCAAAATCCGGCTATTGCAGATTCACAATGTGAAAATCTACGTGAAATCATTGACAATAGAGACTCAGTCAAAGCTGACCAGTGCTTACGTTCCATAGAAAAGGCAATGATTGACGGATCGAATTTGATGGAACCCTTGATTGAGGCCTTCAAAGCAGAGGTCACATTAGGGGAAGTTAACGACGTTCTTCGTGATAATTTCGGAACATGGGTTTCTCCGAGTGGTGTTTGATATGACTGATGGAATAGATCATATCGGTATAGCAACGAATTCCCTAGATGACCATAGCCAATTTTGGAGTAGTTTAGGATTTATTCAAAGGAAAGATGAGGTAAATGTAGAACAGGGGGTTAAAATTCGATTTTTCGAAGCAATATCGGGGGGACCGAAAATAGAACTTTTAGAACCGATTACACCAGATTCACCAATTGGAAAGTTTCTGGATAAGAGGGGGGAAGGTGTTCAACAAATAGCTGTTAAAACAATTGATATTCTTTCTACAATCAGCCAATTAAAATCAATGGGAATCAGAATGATAAATGACGTACCTGTTAGCGGAGCTAACGGCACAAAAATAGCATTTGTACACCCATCCTCAACGGGCGGGGTTTTAGTTGAACTCGTTGAACACTAATCGTAATGTGAAGTAATGATGAAAAGCAAATTGTTAGACGATTTGTCATGTTGCAAGAAATAGGTCGCTTATTGGAACAAAACAGGTTGACTGTTGAGACNGCTAACGAGNTNGCTGAAGACTTGTCACTAGAGCTAGCCTCACTAAGGAACTCTGGTCTAATTAGTAACGATGCCTTCCTCGAAGCAGGTGTTATTCAGGGAGGAATTTCAGTCCTAGCCAATATGTTAGGAACAAGTATAGATTATTCGGAAATTATGCTACATTTTACCCAAATTAGAGACAGGGCTGCTACAATTTCTACGAATTATCCTGAATTAACTGATGTTTTATCTTAATATTACCAAAATAATACTGGAGTAATATCTAAAATAGGAACCATTACGGGCAACCATGCCAAAGATAAGTCTGGATATGCCCCACGAGCTTCTCAATGATCTGAAGTTGCATGTAGGTGACGACCACAAATTTGTCTCGGTCGCTGATGCTATTCGCACCGCCTGCCGTAAAATGTTGGACCAATTAGATGCAATAGACGAACGTCACGGCAGAACAAAGGGTGAGTGAATTATGGTTACCGAAATTGAAGCACAAAACGCGATATCTACGATACTAGAATATATTGAACCCGGACAGTCTAGCAGAGAAGGGTTGAAGGATACTCCTTCAAGGGTCGTTAATTCCTGGAAAGAGATATTTGCAGGATACCAAGAAGATCCTGCGGCTGTTCTGAGTTCTACTTTCAATGCNGAGGATTATGATGGAATTGTATTACTGAGAGATATTGAATTCCATTCTACCTGTGAACACCATTTACAACCATTTGCTGGAAGGGCACACATTGCATATATTCCAGTNGAAAGGATNGTTGGNATNAGTAAATTGGCCCGAATTGTAGAATTNCACNCAAGGANNCTACAGAATCAAGAGCGAATTACCAAAGGTATNGCNGATGATTTAGAACAACATTTGCAACCATTNGGGGCTGCAGTGATTATCGAGGCATCGCATGGATGTATGAAGTGTAGAGGGGTCATGAAGCAAAATAGCATCATGACTACATCAGCAATGAGGGGAGTATTCTTCGAAAAAAGCGAAGCAAGGACCGAATTGATGCAACTAATTCGTTCACCCCCACTTCCGTAGGTGATTATCATGCCTAGTTACCCCATTGTGGAGATTTTTCACTCAGTTCAAGGTGAGGCGTTTCACACGGGGGTTCCACATGTATTCATCAGATTCGGGAATTGTAACTTAAGATGTGAATGGTGCGATACTGATTTCCTTACTTATGAGGAAATTGAACTAAACGATATCGTAGAACAAGTATTAGAATACGATTGTAAAAGAGTAATTTTCACTGGGGGAGAACCCGCCATGCAGGATTTAGAGTCTATAGGTACAGAANTGAAACTTCATGGAATTCATCTNTCAATAGAAACAAATGGAACGATACCTATTCCAGANATTATCGATTGGATTTGTGTCTCTCCTAAAGATCAACTCTACCCAAATGTAAGTATTAAACAAACAACAGGAGACGAGCTAAAGGTAGTATATTGTGGACAAGATCTTTCGATGTATGACGACCTAAAGAATGGATTTGAACATCATTATCTACAACCATGTTACATAGATGATGAAACCGTGGAACAGAATGGTAGGAACTTTGCAGTCGTAGAACAGTTAGTCAAAGATAATCCTGGTTGGCGATTGAGCCTACAAACACACAANTGGATGGGGGTTGACTAATGCGAGCAGTAATGGCACTATCAGGAGGTATGGATTCTACCGCGCTGTTGTGCAGGTTAGTCGCAGATGGGTACGATGTTAGTTGCNTATCCTACGATTATGGCCAGAAACATGTNATCGAAATTGAAAGGGCNAAAGCGAATATTGCTTACCTNNCAGNTCANGGTATANNTGTNNAACACAGAATNGTNGACTTNTCAGGTGTAATGGGTATTTTCCATTCTGCATTAACCAACGATGATATCGATATTCCAGAAGGTCACTACGAAGAGGACCAAATGAAAGCNACAGTGGTCCCTAATCGAAATGCAATCTTTTCCTCTATCTTGTACGGATACGCTCTTTCGATNGCAACAAAAGAAGATACAGACGTAATTATTGCGCTAGGAGTACATTCNGGNGACCATGTAATTTATCCAGACTGCAGGCCTGAATTNTATGAGTCGTTAGGGGAATCTTTTGCAATAGGAAACTGGGATAGTGAAAGAATATCCTTCCATCTACCATATATTGATGGNGACAAAGNAACAATCCTNAGAGATGCATTAGAATCNTGCAATAANTTGGATATTGACTTNGATACAATATTCAGGAACACAAACACATCGTACAATCCTGATAGTGAAGGGAGAAGCAGTGGTACTAGTGGAGCGGATGTGGAGAGGATTCTCGCTTTCCATGCAATAGGTAGAGAAGATCCTGTTGAATACGTCAGATCATGGAATGAAGTCTTACAAGGTGCGTTAAAGGCACAATTACGCTTTCATGTAATGAAGGAAAACGGGACTGAAAGACCGTTTACTGGCGAATATGACAAACACTACGAAACTGGAATCTACAATTGTGCTGATTGTGGAATAGCACTTTTCGATTCCGACTCTAAATTTGATTCTGGCTGTGGATGGCCTGCGTTTTCTAAAGAGATAGAAGATGCCAACATCGAGCAATTAATTGATACAAGTCATGGTATGAGAAGAATCGAAGTTAGGTGTAGTAATTGTGATTCCCACCTAGGCCACTTATTCCATGAAGCAAGAGGGCCAAGATATTGTATCAATTCGATTTGTTTAGATTTTCAAGGTGAGTAAATGGTAACTATGATTCGAAGATGGGTGGAAACTGATACGGGCCATAGAGTTCCAAATCACAAGAGTAAGTGCAGACATATGCATGGGCATAGATATCGCTGGGAAGCAGAATTAGAGGGAGATGTAGTGACCCTAGGGGGAGTTTCAGAAGAAGGGATGTTGATGGATTTCTCTGATGTCTCAGCTATTCTCAATGAATACATACACGATGTGGTAGATCATGCATTTATCGTCTATGAGGAGGACAAAGATGCCCTTGTCGCACTATCCCATATGGGAGATCAACATAGAACTCTGATTGTTCCATTTATTCCGACNGCNGAGAACCTAGCAAAGTGGGCATTTGAACAAGTGGAGCCTCATATATCGTCATCATACGGTAATAAGCTCAAATTACATGCATTCCATGTTAGGGAGACCCCCAAGTCTTGGGCATCTTGGTATCCTGAATCTTAGGGTACCCTATGATTCATCTTTTTCGAACGAATCTGATGCGGCAGAAAGAATACCCTAGAATACGATGAATTTCATCATCTTTGGGTAAACCTCTCATTATTACCCGAACTAGCGTTTCATCCATACCCTGTCTTTTGTGCTCNTTAGTTGGAATTAATTGTACCAACCTAGTAACTTCCNCCCTCAATATCCGTCTTAANTCGGGATCAAGTATTCTACCATCGGTTCCAGGTACTGAATTATCAGATACACCAGTAAACCAAGAGAAACAAAGTACAGTAACAGCATGACTTAGGTTCAGGATCGGATAGCCTTCCCACGTTGGAANAGTTACCAACAGGTCGCATAATCGAAGTTGGTCATTTACCAATCCTTTACCTTCTGGACCGAATACTAGGGCGGACTTTCCTTCAACCCCTGATAAGCGGTCTGGTAGTTCATCGGGTAATAGGAAATGCCTCATTGCAGTCTTATCGCCATGCTCTCGCTTACCTGACGTCCCCACTACCAATGAACAGTCAGATGTGGCATCTTGAAGTGTCTCAAATCCCCTCGCTNTTTCTAGGACATACTGAGCATTCTTCGCTCTTTTCCTAGTCTCTTCAGTCCATTCTGTTGTTCGACCAACTATACGGAGATCAGTGATTCCGAAGTTCATCATACTCCTAGCGACAGCCCCGATGTTACCATCGTGTTCTGGAGCAACCAAGACTATGCAGAGATTGCTAGCAAAAGCGGGAAGAGGTGTCTCAGCGTAGTCGCCCATACCACTCAATCGGTACGGCGCTGGATGTAGCGAGTGATATATCCCGCTATCCAATTTCTCATGCGCTTGTTGTCACCGACATCTGTAAATTCTACAACAAGGTGTTTGTTGGTTTCGAAGTCATCTGTGAACTTATCTGGATAGATTTCCAATAAACGTAGGGCCCTAGTCTTGATGAATGAAGGTCGAATATTACCCATATTTCTCAGTCCTCTGCCAATTTCACTTCAAGAGGGAATCCTTCTTCCCTAGTACAAACGATTCGAATCTTTCGTGGTGGCTTTTGCATTCCACGGGACCAAATGACTTCGTTGACGGCTTGATCAATCCAAATTTCTTCGTCTTCTTGGATTTTCATATGCTGGGATACGTGGTTACGAATCTCTGCCATTGCACGGTTAGCGCGCTTTGTGCGTGGAACATTCCAAGCAGCGCGTAGTGGGATTATCATTTCCTTTACCTCAGCCATTGAGAATCACCTCTGTAGTTTCGACCTGCGCCAGTGGTGACGCTTAGGATGGGTTGTAGTGTTTCTAGCAGTTCGAAGCATTACCCAAACAGGTACTCTTCGATTTTGCTTGGTGACTGGATCCATGTTTAGTCGCTGCTTCTTTCCAAATGGTTTGTGGCGCGCCATAAATTCACCTCAATATCTCGCTAGCTCTGGATGTCTTTCTTCTGCTTGTGGACGTACACTATGTGCACTTGCGTCCAAAAGCGCTTGACCGCTTGGAGTAACTACCTTTCCAAGAGTGACTGTTCCGGCAGTATTGAATGAATCTGTGATAAAGCCGGCGGCTAGGAGTTGTTGTAGAACTGTCCTAGCAACCTTTCTTGATCCTGCTACTGCGCGGTTAGGCTTGACGCCTCGATCCTTAGGTCCGCCGAATAACTGGGACATGTGATTGGTTCCAATTGGTCCTCTCATTGCTACCTTACGAAGTACAGCCGCACATCGAACATACCACCAATCTTCTTGTTCGGGAGGCTTTTCTCTGTGAGTACCTGTCTTTACATAATCAGCCCACTCAGGGGCACTGATAGAGTCATTGTCTGCTAATCTCTGGGCGAGGTCCGCAATCAGAAGATCTGCTGGCACATCGTGATACGTCGTCATACACTCACCTTGTAGCGACCGGCCGACCTTGAGGCCGTATATAACGGTGATGACTTGACTGAAACATATAGCGGCTTGGTACTGCATTCTTACGGACCCCACACAATGGTTCAAACCACCCCATCGGTTCGGATTGGTAATGAGGAAGTCACTATCGAGGAACCCGAACATGCTTCGGACGATGATAGGTCTAGGTTTGGTATTGATTTTGGTACTATCCTACGCTGTTTTTTCAGCTACTGTGGATAGTGAATATTACCGATACGAGACTACTAATGATAGTGTGGAGTATGACCTTGAGATAGAAAGTGAAAATGAATCTTCATGGTATGTTTCAACCTCATCTTCTCCTACATGGGTCAATCTTACGGTGGTTAATGCTCCAAATGATGCAGAATTGATCATCACATCTACAAGTTCTACCTGGTTTCATTCCCCTTTGTTAGGTGAAGATGGAGATTCAGCATTCAATTGCAAGGAGTTTGATGAAATTTCAGATTCTTGCGAAGAAGCGTATGAACACAGAATGATGATAGACTCAGAGGAGGCAGTAATGAGAGGTAGAGCATCTCTAGATTTACCGATTAATGGAGTAGGCTATGTACGAGCTGATGATGCAGGGCTGGCTGAGACGGATGCCTTGAATTTACTATCCCAAGAAAAAGTAACCACAACCTGGTTAATCACGATTTATGTTGATGGGGAATTAGTATCCCCTGAAGGTATTGAACTTAGTTTTTCATTGACAGAGCACGAATTAGTTTCAATAACCGAATTCGAAATTGACCCCGTCCAAGAGACATTATACGGAATCGCTACTTTAGTTGGCTGCTTTTTCTTGTTAATAGCGGTACCAATGATGGTATATTTTGCGGGTATAGCCAAAGCGAGACTAGATGAAGAAAACCGATTAGAAGATCCTGCTCCTAATGAATAGGGTGATTATTTTCCACTCATCGTTTCAGAAATCTTATCCCTTGTACATATTACGATTGAGTTGTGTCAATGGATGCATTCGAACAGGCCGAGCGTCTTGTCACCAGTGGCGACTATGGTTCGGCGAAGTCGGAATATGAACGTATCATTGGTTCTGAATCCGATAATTCGGCAGCGTGGTACGGACTAGGAGTAGTTAACCATGCAGTTGGCGATGTTGAGGCGGCAATAGTGGCGTTTGAAAGAGCGTTTCTAATCAACAGATTTCACGCTCCTACCGCTGCCAATTTAGCCTTCTTATTTTCTCAACGAGATTCCGACCAAGCGTCAAAATATGCCAAAGCCGCTATTGAACAAGGATTGTCTAATGATGAATTACAGGCTTTAGCCTCACAAGTGATTGAAGATAAGGAAGTACCTGAAGAAGAGGCCCCTGTGATTCTAGCAGAGGCGGTACCTGTTGAAACTGAATCCCAATCATATAATTTGGCTGAAAAAGTCACTACTTCATCTGCGCTCATAATATATGTCGGTGATGTAATTTGAATTCTTACTGGAGAACTACTTGGCATAATTGTAGAATTATTTTCAGATAAATGGTCACTATCGACATCGACTGGCATCGTACTGAGTAGCATCAATACGATGATAGATATCGGTAGTAGTTTTCTAAGCACATTTACACATCCTATTACTCATTCCATTCTATCCAATCATCGGATTCTACCTCGCGGTAATACCAAACACCATCTTCGGTTTGACCCCATTCTGTACCGTCTTCTTCAACACGATAATCAGTCATCCAACTTGTATCCTCTTCCTCAACTTCT
>FUFK010052219.1_pt1 | contig 11135 bp, 28 predicted proteins | sample 1021851 | NCBI WGS metagenome assembly FUFK01 (sample SAMEA51879418, study PRJEB19060) | metagenome
AAGCTATTAGAATGAGATTGTGCAAATATATTTTGCCCATTGATTACAAACGCTATTTAACAATTTCACTCTTATGAAATTTTCAGCCACTTTTGAAGAAAAAGTCAAAAAAGCAGAAGAGCAGGGGGATCGTCCACTTGTTTCTTCTTATTTAAACCCATCAAAAGTAGATCCAAAAGAACCAGTTTCTTTCGCATTATTGGAAGAAGATCCCCTAATNTTTTGGAAAATCTACGGAGAGTCAGTACACGGAGATAAAGGNAAGTCNTTTAGATTTGTNAGNAAACCAACAGANGAAGANATTCTTACTGAAATGGGTGGCTCTTATCAAAGAGGTACTAANTTCCAAAGTNNAGANCCAGCAGATCCTAGAGAAACNTACGTTTGGCCTATCTANGATTACAAGAACAAAATGGTTCGTATCTTAGAAGCAGACCAATATCAAATTNTNAGCAAGATTAGAAANCTATCTTTAAANAGAAAGTATAAAAATCTAATGGCATGGGATTTATCTCTTTCATTAGATAGAGAAGGTGGTCGTTGGAACTACGATGTTCAAATAGAACCACAAGATGAAGACGATCAACCAGAGTTGGAAGCAGCATGGGAGAAAGTTAAGTCAAAAGGTTTCGATNTAAAGAAACTCCTTACTTATGAAGACCCATTCGGGGGATAATAATAAAGGGTAATTCCGTGAGGTTACTGCCAGTTTAATCGCTGGCAGTTTTTTTATGTAAATATATTGTTGCAAAGGACTAGATAATAGGTTACAATGATGTCATACTTACAAATACGTTAAGTTCTTATCCTATGACTACTCCAACATTTGAAGTAGTTACCATGACCCCTCAATGGGCATCGCAACTACTAGGCCAATCGGCTCAAAAAAATAGAAAATTCAAGAGAAGACATCTTGAAAGATTAACTCATACCATTCAAAGTGGTAACTGGTATATAACTGCACAAGGTATTGCCTTAGATTCTGAAGATAATATTCTTGATGGTCAGCATAGACTTGCAGCAGTAGTAAAAGCAGAAAAGCCCATTCAAATTATGTTGGGTCGTAATCTTGACCCTAAGATATTTAATGTTGTTGATACAGGTGCTACAAGAAGTGCTGGAGATGTACTTGATATTTTAGGAAGCAGCAAAGGTAAAACTATTGCAGCAGCTTTAAAAAATTATCAGCTTTATTATCAGCACCCAAAAATAAAGTGGTCAGGTAATCACACTCCTTCTCATACTGAAGTGACCAAGTTATATGAATTACATAAAGATTATGTAGAAGATATGGTTGGTCAAATTGCTCAAAGAAGAAAAAGTTTTAGATGTTTTACTGAATCAGTTGCATTAACTTTTTCATTACTAGCAAGAGATAAGCATTGGTCAAAAGTTCCAATCTTAAGTTTTATGGATGCAGTATGTTTTGGAGCGAATTTAGATTCAGAAGATGTTTGCCTTTCATTTAGAAATCAGTTGGGTAGTGGGTATCTTAAACGTAGGGGTACTCATTTAGCCCAATATCTATTNAANGCTTTTATTAAGTGTTTNAATAGTCACGTTCAAAAAATTCCAACCATNAAATTNATTGCTCCATANCCAAATACAGAAATGTATGCCATAGTGGANGCAAAGAAGATNCANCCTATCATCGAGGTTATTCCCAATGTCCCAAGTTNCTGATCCTAACAATCTTTACAGAATTTCCATTCAAATTACTAATTCTCAGTACAAATTACTGAAGCATTATTCTCGCCCAGGTACATCAATATCTTCAATGATCCGAAGAGCTATTGATGAAATGTTTGAACCAGTAAGGGAACAAGCAATAGAAGATGCAAAGTATGAAAAATGGGAGAAAGAAACTCTCGCCAATAAAAACGTCATGCCCGAAGCTCCTGAAATGCAGTTATGGGAAGACTTAGAACCAAAAGTACCAACTGCCAATGCAACGTCTTAGTTTTATTAATCTCGAAAGTTACATTCAAGAAAAAGGATTTATAGTTTTAGGCCATTGTTACAAATGCGATAAGGTCAGCTATAGATCAGAAGAAGAAGCCAAAATTATTGCAGCAGAAATGTGCAAGAAAGGAAAAGGCCATTCATACGTATATGAGTGTCCAAAGGGTAATGGCTGGCATTTAACTTCAATGAAACCTAAAAGTGACAAAGTAGTTAAATTAAAAAGAAGCCAAAAATCATACAGAAACAAAGAGCGTTTTGGTAGGAGGAATGTTGTATGAGTATTTATTTCAGATCATCAATGGGGATAGATTTTCCCAAAGCTCCTTACATAGGTCAAGTTCATTATGACTTTGACCTAAAAAGGACTTTTAGGTATGAAGAGAAACCTCCAGAAATGGCACTATGGACATTAGATATGTTTCATTGGGTCGATATAACTGAGAAAGACCTGTGACTTCTTCAAAAGAAGAGCTTGAAAGAGTTCGCTTATTAAACAAATGTAATGATTATGCTAATTCTTTTAGTTGCAGGAATTTTTTCAAGTTATCTTTCGACTCATATACTGATATTTCCACAATTATACAGTCTTTATTTGATTCAAAAAATTATGAATTAGCTTATCAAGTAATGGATCAAGAGATGTTTCATCTTTGGGACATAGTTCCTGAGTGGCAATCTACAAAGAAAGCAGCAAAAATTTTTAATGTATCAGAGAAAACTTTAAGAGAGTGGAAAAGGCAGGGACATATTCGACATACCATAGAGCTAATAGAAGATATTCATTGGAGATTAAAAAAGAATAAACTTGAATGGTGTTGTTTAGCCATTGTTATGAAACCTTACGAAGATAAAAGAAAAGGTTTGTTTGTTGAAGAAGGAGATCCAGACCTTAAGTGGCCTTATTCTGAAAGAGGTAAGAAAATAAAAAAAGAAATAGATCAAGAAGCCTTAACTAAAGACATAGAAAGATATTTAAAACTATATGCTTCTTATGCTTTGAGAGATTGTTAACAATTTGATACATAAGTATTTTATTGCTTTATGTTATTCAAATCGCCTTAAATAATATTCAACGAACCTACATTTTAAGTAAAAACTAAAATTACATAGAAAATCAGTTATAGATTGAGTTGTTACGAATCCAGTTGTTGCTATATTGCTTTTGCAGCCATTCAAATAACGATGATTTCTTTAATGAAACATATATTGTTTTATCCAAATACGGATAGCATATTACCTCGATCTTCAACAGAAGAAGCTCTTAAAAGAGTAGAGACTTATTTACCAAAAACTAAGTTAGAAAGTTTTGATAATTTAGTTTCAATTTTTTGGGAATTTGTAACTGGAGAGATTCCAGAAGAACATAAGTTTAAATATGGGCATATATGGGTAGATGCTTTAGTTATATTGGCGATAAGATTTAGACCTTTTTATTTTTATGATGAATAATGACAATCTTGCATTTCAGAAGAAAAACGGATAAAGTTAAGAAAAATCCTTTTAAACAAATGACTCTTGCCTTACCAATAGATACGGATAGGCAAAACTTATTAGCTGGATTACGCCATTCATCATTGGTGCGTGATGACTCAGGAAAGCACCGAGTTTATAGAGATGAAGAAGAAAGAGAATATCATTCAGTAACTTCAATACTTAAACATACTGCACCTGTTGAACAAAAAGCGGCANTNATGAAATGGGCAAAACGCCCAGGTAATTTAGAACANAGAGATATGGCCTGTAGTATTGGTACAGCAGTNCATTCATATTGCGAGAAAATATTAAAAACTGCGTCTATAATGGCAATAAATTCAGCTAACAAACGTAATGGTTGGAAAACTTATGAAGATGGTTTGGCACGACCTAGCCAAGCAATTACAACATGGGCATTACAAAACGCCATTCATGGTAAAAATAAAATCNCAGAACAATGGGCGTGTAGTGAGTACACCNGAAATATACAACCTTTTTTAGAAGATATAAAAGCCATTCATCTTAGTGAATTTAATGTAAATCATTCGAGTGGCTACGCAGGTCAATGTGACGCTTTAATAGATACAGAAAACCCTGACGGCCATTCAGAGTTAACAATAGTAGATTTTAAAACATACGGAAAAGATACGGATAAACCAGAAAAATATTTACAGGATCATTTATTACAGATAGGAGCGTATAACGAAGGATTATATGAAAAAACTGGAGTTAGAGCGAAAAGGGGATTGATATGTATAATAAGAAAGAACGGATTACAGCTTCGTTGGGTAACAGCTATGGAGTTGATAGGTTGTGGTGCGTTATTTAAAGAAAAGGTTGCAGAGTTTCAAGATATGGTAAAGAAAGATTTATTAGTTGCTGCTTGATTTAAAGTTCATAAAGAGATCGTAAGAAATAACAACCCATTGTCCATTTTCAGGTTTACCTTTAGGGATAATATATGTGAAGGTATCTTTTGTAGCAGGGTAATAAAAAATTTGACCTTCGTAAGGATTTTTAGGAAAGTGAATCCATTTATCGTTAGGCATCTTGTCCCCCGTGTTGTTTTTTAGCGATTTCGCTATTGATAGTTTGAGCTAGAATATATGGTTCGTATTCCAAATCTAGGTCAAGAGACTCTCTGGCATATTGAAAGTCATCAATATTACCAGAGAGATAATCATTATCTAGTGCGGAACGTTTTATTTGATATTCGTAGTATTTACCTTTAGGCATTATGTAAAATCCCCTCCTTCTAAATCCTGATCGCTAAGAGTTTCGGTAAAATCTAGTATTGATTCAATAGATTTAAGTGCATCATATATATTATTCCAAGTAGGAACATTATATTCTGCGGAGGCAGGATAAACTCTTTTAAGTTTTTCTTCGTGTTCTATGTATTCTTTAAGAAGAAGATGAAGCGTTTTTAATTTCATAATCCGTCATGCCATTTTGTACCAAATGAAGCCATCATTTGTTGATCTGTTGGTTCGTAGTGAATAATATGACCTAAAAGATCACGAACCTCTTCTAAATCAGTTAAATGATTAGAAGAAAGTTTTCTATCTGGATACCAAGTACCTTCTTCTTTCTCTATCAAATCATCTATAAAATCATAAATAGATTCAAGTTTTGAATAAATTGAAGTCATTTTGTAATCTCCATATAAGGTGAATCGAAATCGTCATAAAGGTAGGATTCAGCTTCCCACCAATCGACTATGTAATCAGAATCTAAGTGAATACAACTGTGGTCAAATAGATCAGGATTTTGTTGCATATAATCGTGATACCACTCTGCAAAGTATTCATGTAAATCAGAATGTACTTTGTAGTGTTGAGCTATTTTAGTTGCATGAACTTTACAATAATCTTCAAAGTCAATAGCTTTGAAAGTCATTTCTCTTTCCTGCATAACTTGATCTGGTAGTGGGTTGTCAATCATAATTCGCTAGCGAAATTCTCAGTTNAAAGTAATTTTTTTAAGGTAAGTATTATTTAATATAGCTCCGATTTTCCTGCGTAATTCATCATCTTTATCTGTTTTAGCTTTNTGATAATCACGAATNAAATCCTGATAAATTTCNGATTTTAANTCAGATTTTTGTTGTTGAAGAATAGACTCTATAGGTTCTATATCGTACATTTCTTCAACTCTGGTAATCCACTTGTAAACTGTTTTATCACTTACGCAATAATCAGCAGCAAGTTTAGAAGCTATCTTCGTCTTTTTTACATTGGAGCGTAGCATCTCTGCTATTGCTTCAAAGGCTTCGTCACGGCTTTCGGTTATGTTCATTTTAAATCTTATGTAAATAGGTATTGATAATAGTTTCGTTATCGTAGTCTCCTTCTCCTACTCTATATTTATCAGGATTATTAATAATATAATCCCAAGCTATTTCCTGAAGATCAGCTTCGTCCCAATTTGAAAGGTCAGATTCTTCTTCATCAAAATCAGCTTTTTTACAATAATCCTCCCAAAAATCATCAAAGGATATCTCAAATTTCTGGTAGTAATCAGTTGATGTTGTGAATTGCATCACATATTGCTGTTTAATCATCTTCTTCCTCCTCATCTTCGCAAGTTGTTTCAGCCCAGTGGCAATTTTCACTTACTAATCCTTTTTCATAAGTATCAATAGCCCAATCTGCATCAGGATCATAATTATATCCTGATCTATCATAGGCTTCATCTTCATCTTGAGCTTTTACTACATAGTAAGTAGCAGTACACATTCCCCATAGAACTGTGTATGTTTTTTCTTTTGGTTCGTTCATTGGCATCTATCCTCAAATATTTGTTTAGCTAGTTGTTCCTGTTCTTCTACAGGTAAGAAAGGGAACTCCTCTTGTACTTGTTCCCAAATATTTTCAAGGAGTTCATCGTTTATAGGGTGACTCATAATTACCAAGATGATTGATAATAAAAGCTATCGAAACATTTTCCTGCTTCTGCGTTTTCTTCGTATTCAAAAACTTTTTCAAGAGTCTTTTTAGTATCTTCTAAGTCTTTGTAATACCAATCGTCATATTCTTTAGTCCCAAAGAAACAACCTTCAATGTCAGTAGGCAGTAGCTCTTCAGCCTTCATTTCTCTGGCAACTGGTGTCTTTATATCAAGAATCGTAGTAATACGATCTAACAACTCCTGAAGCGTTTCTCTTGATACCCAATGACGCTCGCAGTTGTCATTCCCATCTTGCACTTCGTCAACGAAAAACTTATGTATCGCATTGGCTTTTCTCCAAGTGATGATAGGAAATACATANTGGAAATGATTNTAGGCNTGATCTATTGGGGCGTCTTCAAAGCCAATAGCAGCAATGGCATCTTCCAATTCCATTGATCTTGCAACCTTAACCTCCTTACCTTCTCGCATGTCAGCGTAGTCTTGATCGGTAGGTCTTTCGTAAGCTCTTGTAGAATAAGATGCTTCCAAGTACATATCTAAACCCATTAGTTGCCCTCCTTTGCGTTTAGGTACTTAATAACGTCAGTTAGGTTAGTTGCTATTGCTTTTATATTTTCTCCCAATTCTAAAGTTAATTCAGCTTGTGACTTGTTTAACTCTTGTTGGGAAGTTGCAGATTCAACTGTAGCTTTGCATAACTCTGTAACAGCACTTTCAAGAAATGAAATTTTTTTATCAAATACTGTTAGAGCTTGTAAGACTTTTTGAAAGTCTCTATCGTTTTGAGTCATAAGGTTAGGATAAGTGAACTCTCTTAAATATTAACACATAAATAAGGCCATTAGCAAGCCTTTATGGTATTATGGGAATGTCAATACATAAATTAAAATGAGTCTCATTAAGTCTTACGTCTTTTCAATTCAGGAAATGGGCTTTGACCCATACCACTTAAATAAATTATCCTCTGAAGAGTGGGATAACCTACTAACTAAAGCCTTAAAGTCAGATAAAAAGCTATATGAAACTTTAATTCTGACTAGGTGTAAATTAAGTTTAAAATTTACTGATTGTGATTTAACTGATACTGAAGAACCTTTCTAAAAAAAAAGGGATTAATTAAAATCCCTCTGGTTTATTTAATTTAGTTCGATTAAAAGTCCGTACCTTTTTCTTAGGTCGGACTCTTTTTCTTTTTATTGGTTCGTATTCCTGACTTAACATTTTAGGGTTAGGAATCATTTGATGAGACATTTTCATTTACTTAAATCCTTTTTTCTTAGTTTTGTAATATCTAAAGACTAGCTCGAAGCTATGCAACATTTCATGTTGAAATACTGCGAGCCTTGTTTCTATTTGATGCTGTTCATCAAGTATGTCTTCATATCTCTGAAGAAAATGTGCTTTTAATTCAGAAATTTGACATAATTTTTTTTGAATCGTAGCTAACTCATCAAATAAATCTTTATCGTTAGTAATAACCCGATTAGATAAATTAGACATTTCAGCCAAGTCTTTTTGAGCCTGTACCATTTCTGGGTCGGTTGCTTTGTAATTTTTCATAATTAATAAAAAGAAAAAGAGGAGCTATTGCTCCCCTATTACCATATCCGCAGCTTTACTAGCACTTGCTAGTGATTTGAAAAGGATTTTTGGGTCGCTTTTTAGCATTGGACACCATGCTTCTAAATATGCAGCGTGGTTTTTTGTGTCAAGATTTGAAATCTCAAGTCGGCTGCATATGAGATATGCGGATAGCTCCGCACAAAGCTCTTCGGCTGCATAACTTAAGTCTTTACGATCAAGTCTTGATTTATGCCCAGTTGAATGAGCCGCTTCATGGGCAAAGGTAGCTAGATAAGATTCGTCATTCTTAAAGTTGTATCTTTTTGGAATAACGATTTCATCAGTTGTTGGTCGATAGTATGCTCTATCACCTCCTTTGATGACAGCCTTAACTTGATGCTCCCACTGGAATAAACGATCATGGGCTTGTTTTACCCGTTCGTCTAAAGGTCTAGGAGCAGAAGTTAAGACAGCCTTATCAATTAGCTCCTGAAGCTTTTTTTCTGACTGCTCATCAATCCCTCGAACATCAGCGACATTAAATACTGGAACGCATTTGTAACTCATGTACGAGCCATACTTAGCTTCCCCATTTTCGTCTTTTTCTTTGAGTTCAAAAGACCTTTGTAAGGGCTGCATAATCCGTGCTGAACGTGACCCTTTTTTAGGTAGGCAGCCAATCGACTTGGCCTGACCTCCTCCGATGAATAACGGAAGATGCCAGCCCCTAACCGCAGAAGATATACAGAGTAATGCAGGATTTGAACCCTGATAATTTTTCCCTGTTAATAAATTCCTGAAGCCACCCTTAACCGTCCATTCTTTTCGCCATACTGGAACGCCATCTTCTAAAGCTTTGATTAACTCATTCACAATAAGTTCTTCAGGCTTTACATAAGATTTCTTACCATTCATTCGGCCATTCATAACAGTCATAATTTTTACAGGATAAATGAAAATTTTTACAGGAAAAAAGGGGAAATTATCCCCTAATTTTTAAAATTCGTTTAGCGTCTTTTTTAGCCGCTTCAATTTGTTTTTCCGAAAATTCCAGAGCTTCATATTCTGCAATTTCTAAAAAGAAATTTGTTTTTTCTTCAGTCTTTGCAGTAATACAAGAACAGAGGGCAGCGACTAAACGCTGCCTGTATTTTGGGACTCTGTAACTTGCAAAATATTCTTCAGGAGTCATTTTTTAAGCCTCCATTTTTATGTACATAGAAACTGATGGAGTTTCACCGAATAAAGGACGCATAAAGTTTTTAAACTTCTCAGCCTTGTATTCTGCTAAAACTCTTAATTCATCTTTTTCTAAAATGTCATAACCTGATAAAGTCAACTCGTCAAAACACGCTCTTAGCGTGTCTTGATCGGTTGGCTCATATTTTGAAAAATCAATTTTTTTGAAAAACATTTTTAACCTCCTAATAAATTATCTAAAACACTTTGTTCAACCTTTTTGGCTTTTAAGCCTTCAAGATATTGAGTTATGTGTTTTTGGGTCGTCCTTGACCAGTTTTTATTAGTCCTGATGCAATCGCCATTTTTTAAACGGGCTGCAACTGGTGTTTCATAAGAAACAAAAATTTCATGTTCAGGAAATTGAAGGAGCGTTTTTGACGCTCCGAGCTTTTTAATTTTCATTTGTTTAGTTGTTGTAAAGTTGAGTAATAATTTTGAGTGAGACTGTTCAAGCTCTGGTAAATACCAAAGCCTGAATAAATCACACAACCAAAAAGAATAAGATAAGAAATTAATTTAATTTTCATTTTTAGTTAGCTCCTGATAATCTGGATCGTAAGTTATTTCTACTTTTGGGAATAGATCGAAGGTTGCCCCCCAATCTATGCCAGCGAAATAAATATCAAATTCTGTTTCAGACATTAGAAGAACCTCCTAATAAAAGATTGAAACCAATTTCTTTTTTTAATTACTTTGAAACTTGCAGGAATTACAAGTGTCTGCTGTTCGTTCTTCGCAGGCTTCAAAATTGAAAACTTGGGAAGTTCGACAGCCTTTACAACTTCAACTCTATGAAAATAGGGTTGTCTCTGGTTCAGTGTTTGACACACTGCAAGAGCTTGCTGCTGTGTTCTACGCTCTGCTACTAGGTTCCATTTAGGGGACTTAGTAGAATAATCAATCCCGTTGAATTGAGTAACTTGATAAGCGAAAGTCATAATTTAAAAATTAACTTTTGGATAAGTGAACAGTAAGTAAAAAGTGAATACCTTTTACTTGTAGGCTGTGCTATCTTCGTGAGTAATCTGTGAAGGCAAAAGGAAAGCTAGTCCGAAGATCTAAGCTCCTGTTTGTCCTGTTATTTTCGTGAGTGCTACAGCCTAGAAGTAAAAGGCAAATTAAAGTCCGTTCTCTGTGGACTAGCAGTTTCTATGTGTCCTCTATCTCATCTTGTGAGTTAGAGTCGGTTGGCATTTGCTTCAGATCTTAGTCGAACCTACTTCAGCAATTCTCTCGGGTGGCTTTTCGTTTCAGTCTTTAATAGAAATGCGAGAGCCGAGAGCTTCCAACTTTCCGTTGTATATATTATTTATATTAAGGCCAGAATGACATCATGTCAAGGCCGAATATACACCAATTTCTTATTGTGTATCAAATGTTACACTAGCGTCAGAATCGCTTCAGACAGGCCAAATTTCTTCAGGTACTATCCTATGGTCGTGTCGTTTTGATGCCGTTCCTGCGTCTTCTAGGCTGCTTAGAGCGTAATCTAGGGGGCAGGTTGCAAAAAAAATTTTATATATGCCATGCCGAGGAACTTAAATATATATCCGATATCTTCGTTACTAATAAAGATGTACTACTTTGTTTCTACTTTTATAGATAATTCAGGTGCTTGAATATTGACTGTCTCTACCGACTCTCCGATAACCTTGCCTAATGAATCTAATATTTGTGCTGCTGTCTGTAATTGACCTTTTGAAACTGCCTTGTTAAATAATCTGACTCTCATTGCTTGAAGTCTTGGAAGCATATTTTCTCTATCTTTTTCCCAATCCTCGTTATTCCATTGCTTTACTCGACTCCAATCGCTCCAAGCGGAAGTTTCTGCAATGCCTTCAATCTTTGCATGTTCTAAAACAAGCTGTCTTGTTGTTTTCCCTTCTAGTTGACGAGAATACAATCTTTGACTTCTAGCTTGGATATGCTCTTTTGTATTGCAAGCAAACTTAGAACGTCTTTTTCTTTTTTCTTGTTGT
>FUFK010065755.1_pt1 | contig 11135 bp, 11 predicted proteins | sample 1021851 | NCBI WGS metagenome assembly FUFK01 (sample SAMEA51879418, study PRJEB19060) | metagenome
CAGAAGCCATAACTACTAATGCTGATACTCATGCAAGCACTATTGCAGATGGTTCTACAGACCAAGCTAGAGCTATCTATATTAAGTATACAGGAACTCTTGATTCTGCTTGCACGATTACAATATCCCCAAACACCATGAAGAGAGTGCATATTATTGAAAATGCAACAAGTGGAAGTCAAAACATTATTATTAGTCAAGGTTCTGGGGGCAATGTAACCATAGCAAATGGTCAGACTAAGATTGTTTATTTAGATGGAGCAGGATCTGGAGCAGCTGTTACAGATGCACTTGCTGATTTATCAATACCAGATTTGTTTATAGATGATGATGTAAGTTTACAATCAGATGGTGCTATTTTAAATTTTGGAGCCGATAGTGACATTAATTTAACACATACGGCTGATACAAGTTTGACACTTGGAGGAGCGGGTTCTACTACTGGACTCGTTGTTAACAACACAGCTACAGATGGAGATCCTTTTGTTTCTTTTGCTCTAAGTGGCACACAAGCATTCACTATGGGTGTTGATGATGGCGATAGTGATAAGTTTAAACTAGGCACAACAGCTATTGGTACAAATACAATGTTAGNAATGGATTCTTCCAAGAATGTTGATATTGTAGGCCATGATGGTAGTAGTGTTGGTTTAAAATTAGGTGGTACTCTTGTAACTGCCACAGCTGCTAGTTTAAATGGAGCAGCTACAACTGGAAAAGCTATAGCAATGGCGATAGTATTTGGATAAAGGAGAATAAAATATGGCAAATCCTAATATTGTCTCGGTTACTAGCATTTATGCAGGAAATGCGGGGTATAATTTATCTGCTACGACTACTGCTACGCTTTTAACTGTAGATTCAAATAAGATAGTAAAAATTAATAATATCATTTGTGCAAACGTAGATGGTACGAATGCAGCTACTCTTGATTTATTTGTGGATGGTATGGGTAGTGGAGCCTCTGGTGTTACGACAACAGGTGCAGACGCTACAGTTTATCTAGCTAAAACTATTTCTGTACCCGCTGATGCGAGTTTAGTGGTTCTTGATGCACCCATCTATTTAATGGAAGGTGATGTTTTAAAAGGTGGAGCAAGTGCAGCAAGTGATTTAGACTTGTTTGTATCCTATGAAGTTATAGATGATGCGTAAGGTTAGTTTATGGGTAAGAATAGACCAAAGGGAGGTCTTTTAGGAGGCTTTGACCAACTAAGAGCACCAGATGCACCTACAATAAGTGTAACACCGGGAAATACACAACTTAGTGTGGCTTTTACTAATCCATCAGATGTTGGTGGTGGTGCTATTAGCTCCTATACAGCTACAGCAATAGCTAGTGGTGTATCTACTGGAGCAACAAGCACATCAAGTCCTGTTACTATTACAGGTTTGTCAAATGGCACAAGTTATTCTGTTACAGGTTTAGCAAACAATGCTTTTGGTGCAAGTCCTTATAGCTCTGCTACTTCTTCAAGTCCTTCTCCACCTACAGCATTTTGGTTAGGTAGAACAACAGTTAATGTACATACTTCAAATATTACCACGCTAGGCAATACTTCTGATTGGGGATATGCAATGAGATATGCAGAATATTTTGCTGCAACAGCTTCATCTTCTACCAGAGCTGTCCAGTCTGGTTATGATGCTAGTGCTAGTGCTGTAGATTCAAGATTAATTGAAAAGTTAAATCTTGTAACAGCAGGAGCAGGTACAAATTTTGGAGAATTAAGTCAAACTGCTTCTTATGCAGGAACAGGTTTAAGTAATGGAACAAGGGGTATACTTACTCAAGGTTATAATGCTTCAAGTGTAATTACAAATGTTATAGAATTTGTTACTATTGCAACTGAGGGAAATGGTCAAGATTTTGGAGATTTAACACAAGCTAGAGTTGTATTGTCAGGTTGTNCNTCTCCAACAAGAGGTATATTTAGTGGTGGTCAAACTANTATAAATACAATAGATTACATCACTNTNGNNNNTGCAGGTAATGCTACNGACTTTGGTGATTTAGTTGTAGGTAGAAATGGTACAGCTAGTTGTTCAAGTTCAACAAGAGGTATAATTGCAGGTGGTGATGCAGGTAGTGGGCAAACAGATCATATAGACTATGTAACTATAGCGAGTACAGGTAATGCTACAGACTTTGGCAACTTAGTGAATGATTTGCGTTATGGTGGTGCAGGGTGTTCAGAAACAAGAGCTTTAATAGCAGGTGAATATGTAAGCAATAGTAATGGTATTGAATATATTACCATAGCTTCAACTGGCAATGCACAAGACTTTGGAGATCTTCTTAACAATGAAACAAACGGACTTTCTTGTGCTTCAAATGCTCATGGAGGATTGCAATAATGCCTAATTTTTCTGGAGTGTGGACAATAAGAGAACAAGGAGTGGCTGTTACAAGTGATACGTGGCAAGTATATTTAAATAATAGAGGGCTATTTGGTGGTGGTTATGCAAGTAGTATTGTAGATACAATACAATATATTGAGATTACTTCTACAAGTNATGCAACTGATTTTGGTNATTTAAGTGGTAATAGATATTTATTAGCAGGTTGTTCTTCTGTTGAAAGAGGTGTTTTTGGTGGTGGCGATAGCTCTGCAAGTAGTAGAACTAATATAATAGAGTATGTGACCATTGCTTCTACAGGAAATGCTACAGACTTTGGTGATTTAAGTGCTGCAAAAAGTCTTCTTTCAGGATTAGCTTCTGCAACTAGAGGAATTTTTGGTGGTGGTGATACTAGTGGGGGTAGTGGTCAAATAGATGTTATAGAGTACATTACTATTGCTAGCACAGGTGATGTAACTGATTTTGGAAATTTAGATACAGCTAGAAGAGATCTTTCTTCCTGTGCATCAACTACTAGGGGTGTATTTGGTGGAGGAGAAGTTATTACTACTAAGCAAAATATGATAGACTACATTACGATAGCATCTACTGGAAATGCAACTGACTTTGGAGATTTAACTGTAGCTAGAATGTATATATCTAGTTCCTCAAATAGTACGAGAGGATTATTTGGTGGAGGTTATACAGGTTCAAACTCTGATGTTATAGACTACATTACTATTGCTAGTACTGGAAATGCAACTGACTTTGGAGATTTAGTTGCTGCTACGCAAAGTCCAAGTGCTACTTCAAATCAATTAAGAGTAGTGTTTGCAGGTGGTAATTCTGGAAGTGTAACAAACGTAATGCAATTTGTGACTATAGCTTCTACTGGTAATACCACAGATTTTGGTGATCTAACTGTTGCAACAACAAGAATGAATGCAGGAACTATTTCTGGAGCACATGGAGGATTAGCATAATGGCAAGATACTTAGGTGGATTAACAACAACAGATGAAACGCAAGTAAGACCTGCTAATAATTTTGAAGATACTGCGGGTAATGGTGTTTTTACTTCTGATGAACAACTTATGTTAAATAAACAAAGTCTTTATCCAACAGCAGGTACTTCTAATCCTGCTAAGTTTGTAGAAAATATATTTAGTGTTGATACTTATACAGGTACTGGTAGTGATAATAATAATATTGTCAATGGGATTGATTTATCTGGTGAAGGTGGTTTGGTTTGGATTAAAGATAGGGGTAATAGTAATACTAATCATTCTTTGTATGATACAGTTCGTGGTGTTAATAAAAGGTTAATTTCACACAAAACTGATGCAGATGCTACAGTGGTTAATATGCTTGACTCTTTTAATTCAAATGGATTTACTCTTGGTCAAGATAATAGTTCTGGTGATGTTAACACTAATAATAATAGCTATGTAGCTTGGACATTTAGAAAAGCACCAAAGTTTTTTGATATAGTTAAATATACAGGAAATGGAGTAGCGGGCAGAACTATCAGCCATAATTTAGGTGCTGTTCCGGGATTTATGATAGTTAAAAGAATAGACACCGCAGGTGAGCCTTGGTATTGTTACCATAGAAGTTTAGGTGCGACTAAATATTTAAGACTTAATACAACTGCTGCACAAACAACTTCAGATGAACCTTGGTATGACACAGAACCAACAGCTACTGAAGTTACAGTAGCACAATATAATTCAGCTAATGCTAATGGTGGAGAATATATATTATATCTTTTTGGGCATGACACATCTTCAGATGGTTTAATACAATGTGGTTCAGTTGATGTTGATAGTTCTAATAATGCTACTGTTGATTTAGGTTTTGAACCTCAATGGTTTTTGGGTAGAACTTACACAAATGCTTCTGATTGGGAAATCCATGATACATTGAGAGGTTGGAGTGAAGGTCGTCTTAGAAAGATACAGAATGATACAAATGCTGAAACAAATTATAATGCTAAATATAGTTGGGCTACAAACACAGGTTTTCAAACAAGTGGTTATTTCAGTGGTAGTCAATCATTATTATACGTAGCAGTGAGAAGAGGACTAATGCAAACACCTACAAGTAGAGCTAGTGTGTTTGAAGTTGATCAACATCATTCTGGTACTCCACATTATACAACTACTTTTCCTGTTGACATGGCAATAAATCCGACCACATTAGGTGGTAATGTTCGTTTAACTAGCAGAAGACTTGGAAACAAAAAATTACTTATAGATGCTGCAGGTAGTTTAGAAGGGGGAGATAGTGGTCAAGATTATGCTCATAATGATGGTGTTAATTTAGTAGATAGTTCAAGCTATATTGCTTTTATGTGGAGGAGAGCACCAAAGTTTTTTGATTATGTTAGGTATGATGGAAATGGAAGTAACAGAACAATTGAGCACGCACTTGGTGTAACTCCAGAAATGATTTGGGTAAAAAATATGACTGCGTATGGACAAGATTGGGGTGTTTATTATGGAGATGCAACAGATTATTTAAAATTAAATTCTGATGCTGCTACTGCTGATGATAATACTTTTTGGAATGATACTGCACCTACATCCACTGTTTTTACTGTTGGAACGCATGATAGTGTAAATAAAAACACTAATGATCATATTGCCTATTTATTTGCAACCCTTGCAGGAATTAGTAAAGTAGGAACATTTAGTCATACTAATGGCTCAAGCACAGATGTAGATTGTGGATTTAGTTCTGGTTCAAGATGGGTGCTTGTTAAAAGAACAGATTCTACTAGTGATTGGTATATTTGGGATACTGAAAGAGGTTTAGTTTCTGGNAATGATNNNTATNTNNNNCTAAATNNNACNGCAGCAGAAGTNACAAATNNAGATTANATTGANNCACTTAANAGTGGNTTTCAAATNNCTAGTNGNTTTANTACTGGCANTTANATNTTTTACGCAATAGCAGCATAGGAGATAATAATGGGTTGGGTANGAGAGAGAAGCACAGGTAGNGTNATGANNGANNNTACTTGGATAANAGANAATAAATCTAAAAGACCACCACAACCTTTGACCACAGAGTTTATGGAGCATAATCAACTTGACCCTGTGTTTGAAGGTAAAAGACCATCACTAACACCACCTTATCAAACAATAGTAGATGATGGAGTTGAACAAGTTGATGGGAAATGGACAACAAAATATAAAGTAGGCCCGGTATTTACCGAGTATAAAGACAGTAGTGGTAAGACAGTCACAATAAGTGAGCAAACTACAACACATAAAGCAAGTGTAGATGCAACGATAGCTGAAGAGAACAGAAGTAAAAGAACTGCTTTACTTGCAGAAACTGATTACTTTGGTCTTTCAGATGTAACNATGGCAGACAATATGAAAACTTATAGACAAGCTCTTAGAGATCTACCAAAACATTCTAACTGGCCTCACTTAGCAGATAGTGATTGGCCGACAAAACCTTCATAGGAGATATAGATGGCATATAAGGTAGTAAAATATAGACTAAATTCTGATGGCACAATACCAACTTTTCTTAAATTTGGTGTACCTCAAGGAACAGGAGGTATGTTTCCTGTTAAAGATAGCACAGCAAGTCCAAGGGATCATGTAATGCTTGGTATTGCAGATGACGGAGCTGATATATCTGGTTCTGAAGGTGAGATTACAAGTAAAGATGCTTTAACTGCATATCTTACAAGTGTAAGTAGTGGTCAAGGTTGGAAACAAAGGAAAGCAGATGGCACTGAAGAAGATTTTGTTCCAGAAACTCATGCTACAAGAATATGGAATGATTTAACAACATTAAATGGTGGGTAATGAATTATTATAGCGTTGAATTACCAGTTAAAAAATTATTATACGGAGTTAATAGAAATAAAGATTGGTGGGAGAAATATCCTAGAAGAATTAAAATGTTAAATAAATTAACAGAATCTATAGAAAAAGAAGGATTGAAAAATCCATTGTTTGTTTCAGAAACTAACAAAGGTTATGTAGTAGATGTAGGAAATCAAAGACTTCAAGCACTTAATAATTTAAATTATAAAAAAGTAAAATGTATTTTATATTCTAAAAAAAATTATTTAAACTATGAAAAGCTCAAACCAGAACAATGTGTTTTGCCTGATGATGTAGATTTATGGGATGCAGATATACAGTTTAAAGAGGAATAAATGAAAACCGAACTTGTTATAAAAAATATACAAACAACTTTATCTGAAGTAAAACCAGAATATAAAACTATGTTAAAAAACATAGATAAAAATATGCCTATGATACAACAGGCATCTAGCAATTTTTATAAGTCACATTCTCAATTTATGGGTGTTACATTAGATGTTACTGCTATAACACCTATACGTTCTATTAAACATACTTTGGCTGAAGTAGATAAAACTAAGAATGCTTTACAAGAAGCACAAATACGTATGCAGAAAAAAGCTGTTGAATTAAAGATGAAACAGCGTGAATTGCTAGAGTGTCAAGATGATTTGCAAAGGGAAATGTTAGAGGTAGAAATACTGGAGATACAAACACATTCTGTAAATGCACAAAACTCTGTTCAAGGTGCTATTAGAAAACTAAACTTTTTTATCAATCAATACAATTCTTTGTTAAAACATCTAGGTGTGGATGAGATTACAGAAGAAATGTATGAAAGAGAAGAAAACAGATACCACATAATGACAGCTATGAAACAAGCTTTATCAAGTGCTAGACCAAGAGGTGGAGTTATAGACGAAGGTAATATGATTTATATTTTTGATTTAGGTATTAGTGGTGCTCAAGCACAAGCTGAAGTTTTTGCCTATTTGCAAACTGAAAATGAATTAATGAAAAATGGCAAAGCACCTACACATGAAATGACAATGCGTTGGTTAGAAGCTTGTGCAGATAAATGGGAAAAAGATCCAGAAATATTTGCTAATCGTAGAGGTTTTACATTATTAGACAAACAATCATTAACAAATACTAAAAAGTTAGAAAATAAAAAGAAGCATTAAATGCCTTTAACAAAGTTACAATTCAGACCGGGTATTAATAAAGAAGCTACTTCATATTCTAATGAAGGTGGGTGGAATGATTGTGATAAAGTAAGATTTAAACAAGGTTTTCCAGAAAAAATAGGTGGTTGGACTAAGTTTGGTAGTAATTCATTTCTTGGAACTTGTAGAGCATTACACCCTTGGCAAACTTTAGCCTTAGAAAAATTTGTTGGTTTAGGCACTAGCAGTAAATACTACATAGAAGAAGGTGAAGCTTATTATGATATTACACCTTTAAGAGTAACAACATCTGCAGGAGATGTAACTTTTTCTGCCTCTAATGGATCTTCAACAATTACAGTAACAGATTCAAGTCATGGTGCAGTTGAGGGTGATTTTGTTACATTTAGTGGTGCAGCAACTTTAGGTGGTAATATTACAGCAAATGTTCTTAATCAAGAGTATGAAATTAACTCTATAACTGACAGTAATACATATACTATTTTAGCTAGAGAGGTTGCTACTTTAGGTAGTGTTACTGTAGATGGATCTTATACGCCTACACAGGTAACAGCTAATTCTTCTGATACTGGAAATGGTGGTAGTTCTGTTGTTGGAGCATACCAAATTAGCAAAGGTTTAGATACAGGTGTTTCTGGTAATGGTTGGGGTGCAGGTACATGGGGTCGTTCAACATGGGGAAGTGCAGCCACTATAGGAACTACAAGTATTTTACGTTTATGGTCACATGATAATTTTGGTGAAGATTTATTAATTAATGTTAGAAACTCTGCAATATATTATTGGGATAAAACAAATGGTTTAACTACAAGAGCTGTTGAGTTAAGCACTTTAGCTGGTTCAACTAGTGCTCCTTTAATTGCGACTCAAGTTATAGTTTCTGATAGAGATAGACATATTATTGCCTTTGGTTGTGATACAGAAGCTAGTCCGGGCACACAGGATCCTTTAGTTATTCGTTTTTCTAGTCAAGAATCCTTAACAGAGTGGGGATCGTTAGTAACTAATACAGCGGGTGAATTAAGATTAGGTTCTGGTTCAGAAATTATTTGTGCTGTAGAAACAAGACAACAAATTTTAGTTTTTACAGATGTTTCAATATATACAATGCAATTTATCGGGCCGCCATTTACATTTGGAATTAACTTAATATCTGAAAACATATCAATAAGAAGTTATAATTCGGCTGTAGCAATAGAAGATACTGTGTTTTGGATGGGTCTAAATGATTTTTACGTTTATGGAGGTTCTGTCAATAAAATACCATGTACTGTCAAAGATCATGTTTTTAATGATTTAAATAAAGAACAAGCATCAAAAGTGTTTGCAGCAGCTAATGCAGGTTTTTCAGAGGTCTGGTGGTTTTATCCTTCAGCTAGTTCAAGTGAGATTGATAAATATGTTGTTTTTAATTATGAACAAAAAATATGGTACATAGGATCTCTTAACAGAACAGCTTGGATGGATCGTGGTGTGAGTGAGTTCCCTGTGGCAGCTAGTACAGATGGTTATTTATACAACCATGAAACAGGTGATGATGATGGTAGTACAAACCCTGTATCTGCTATTTCTGCACATATAGAATCTAGTCAAATAGATATTGGTGATGGTAATCAATTTAGCTTTATTACAAGAATTATTCCTGATTTAACCTTCAGAAGTTCTGCTGATGGTTCTTCTGCTACTCTAACACTTAAAACAAGAAACGCCCCCGGTGGTAATTATTTGCAAACAGAGTCAACGACAGTTACAAAATCAGCTACAGTTCCTGTTGAACAATTTACTGAAGATGCTAGAGTTAGATTAAGAGGTAGAAGTTTTGCATTAAGAGTGGAGTCTACAACAACAGGAATAGGTTGGAGATTGGGTTCTCCCAGAGTAGATATTAGACCAGATGGAAGAAGATAATGTCTAGAAACTTAGTATTACCATTTTTTCCCATACCACCAAATCAGTATGAACAACAATATTTTGCAACACTGGTTAGAAACTTTGCTGTTTACTTGGATCAGATACAAAATCCGGGGGAAGGTAGAGCCTCTACTTTTGTAATGACTAATTTACAAAAAAATGATAGTGGTTTAGAAGTAGGATCACTATTTAATCATGGAGGATTTGTGAAAATAGCTGAAGCACATAGTCCTCATGTAGCAACAAATGTAGGAACAACTGCTGTAGGAAGCGTAACTGTAACGACAACATAAATAAAATAATACGAACAATTGTTCGGACTAGTAAAATAAATTTTTATCTGATATATTTATATGTTAGAGTATATTAAGGAACAAATATGATGAACATGGCTGAAATGGGTAGATTTGGCGATAACAACATAGCTCACGTACAAACAGGTGAGATGGTTGTACCTAAGAGTGTTCTTGATAACAATCCATCACTTAAAGTAGGAATACAAAGAGCTATTGCTATAGAGGGTAATGATCCTAGAAGATATACTGTTGGTGATCCAAGAAACAGTATTAATCCTATGACAGGAAAACCAGANTATTTTAATGTTTTTAAGAATTTAATATTACCTGCACTAGGAACAACTCTTTTAGGGCCGCTAGTTGGTGGACTAGGAAGTGCGTTAGGTCTTGGTAAAAGTTTAGCTACAGGAACTATTTTAAACAGAGCTTTAACTGGTGCGTTAACTAGTGGATTAACTGGAGGAAGTCCTATTCAAGGTGCCATAACTAGTGGATTAGGTGGAGCTTTACTTGGAACTGGAACAGAATCTGATCCTATTAAAAATATAGCTAATAGATTAACAACCTCAACAGTAGATACAGCAAAAGGTGCTCCTGTTTATAAAACTTTTATGGGTGAAGTGGCCGGTGCACTTGGATTGCCAGCAGATAGCACACTTGGTAAACTTTTAAATACACAAATGGGTCAAGGTATTGCATCTGGATTACTAGCTAGTCTTTTAGCCAGTGGTGATGAAGATGAGGAAATGGTTATAGATGCTAGAAAATTTGGAACAGGAAAAGATTACGCATCAACACCATTAATTGATTATGGTAAAGAAGGGTCTGTTTTACAGCCTTTTAGAGCTAATACAGGTGGTTCAATATTCCCAAGAAGAGATGGTGGTATTATGCCTAGTGAAGGAAGTGGTCAGGTTGATGATGTGCCCGCTATGTTGACAGCGGGTGAATTTGTGTTAACAAAAGATGCAGTAAAAGGTCTTGGTGGTGGCGATCAGAATGTAGGTATACAACGTGCCTATAATATGATGGATAGTCTTGAGAGGATGGCATAATGGTTGAAACAATAGAGCAAATACAACGTAAACCACCTTATTTAGAAAATATTGAAAAAGGTATATTAGATTCTCTTTTTGATCCTCAATATGATGATGATGGTACGTTTACTGGCTTTGGAGAAAGTGGATTACTTAGTAGCCCAAAGTACACAGATCCCAGTAGTCCTGATTATTTGTTTGGTGTGCCAGATCAAAAGCTTGCAGAGATAGATCCATTTCAACAAAAAGTATTTGATACACTTAGCTCTCAAGAATATATGGATAGGTTTAAGCCTTTCTTTACTTCAGCTGGTCAATATGGCAAAGCAGGTTCTGAAGCTTTCAAAAGTGGTTTAGGCTTTTTAGACACAGCAGAAGATAAATTTGATACAGGTGAAGCTCTTGTTAAAAGTGGTATTGGTCAATACGATCCATCTACTCAAATAAAAGCATTTATGGATCCTTATCAAGAAAACGTCATTGACGTAGCTATGAAGCGATTAGGCGATATAGATGCAAAGGAACAACAGAA
>FUFK010038898.1_pt1 | contig 11133 bp, 9 predicted proteins | sample 1021851 | NCBI WGS metagenome assembly FUFK01 (sample SAMEA51879418, study PRJEB19060) | metagenome
TCATGAGACCAATTGGTTTTGGACTTGTATCAACAGCTACCTAGCAGATGGTCGGCATTTTTTATTGAATCTCTCTATGGGTGTCAATGAGACAGGTCTAAGTGAGAATGCTTGTTGGCTCGATGGCGAGATTTTTTATCTGCCGCCTGTATTATTTGAGCGTAAAGATACGAATGACTCCTCTGCCAATACTTGGCACATTTATCATCGAAGCTTAGGCTGGAGCAGTGTCGATATCGATTTAACTTTCACGCCGATTAGAGTCTACAAAAAAACAGATAATTTCGGCGTTGTCGCCAGCATCTTTGAGCAGTGGCTAGGGGAGTACAGCGGCGAGATACGCTTAGCTGGGCAAGTGCTACGCTTGGATAAGGTAATGGGACTAGCGGAAGATCACTTTGCAAAATGGTAATATCTGACTCAAGCTGAATAGCGAGTGGATACTTTTATCTCGCGTAAAACCTATAAATTGATGCCTCAACTGCGTATAATTATCGCTACCGAAATATCTATCATGCACACTATAAATACTGTTAAGGATAAAAATGTCTATCAAATCTGACCGCTGGATCCGTAAAATGGCTGAAAATCAGCAGATGATTGAGCCTTTTGAAGCCGGTCAAGTGCGCTTCAATGACGCAGGTGAGCGTCTCATCAGCTACGGCACCTCAAGCTACGGTTACGATGTGCGCTGCGCTCCTGAATTTAAAGTATTCACCAACGTACATTCAGTCGTCGTCGACCCCAAAAACTTCGATGAAAAAAGCTTCATTGATATCGTTGGCGATGAGTGCATTATTCCACCAAACTCCTTTGCGCTAGCTCGTACTGTAGAATACTTCCGCATTCCGCGTGATGTGCTGACCATTTGTCTAGGCAAATCGACTTATGCGCGCTGCGGTATCATCGTCAATGTCACGCCGCTAGAGCCTGAGTGGGAAGGGCATGTAACGCTAGAGTTCAGTAATACCACCAATTTGCCAGCGCGTATTTATGCCGGAGAAGGCGTCGCGCAGATGCTGTTTTTCCAAAGCGATAGCGACGATGTNTGCGAGACCAGCTACAANGATCGCGGCGGTAAATACCAAGGTCAACGCGGAGTGACCTTGCCTAGGACTTAATAGTATTTAAAAGATACCAAGATTAGTTTTTAACTCGCTTGGCTTTTGTAGGCTGGTGCTTTAGCCTAGCTCAATATCTTGCAAAGTTACTATGCTGGGCTAAAGCACCAGCCTAGGCAAACATAGTTAAATGTTTGATATTTAGTATAAAAAAAGCTAGGCATAGTGTATATGCCTAGCTTTTTTTATACTAATTAAAATATAGATTACTTCAACACTTTTAAGCCTGCTTTGTTATCGCGTTTAGGTCTAGTCGCAGCTTTTGGTTTATTCGCTACCGCGCTAGCCTCTTCTTCAGGCTCATAGTTATCGTACTCGTTAGGATCAAAAAACATCCCTTGCGAGTTTTCTTTAGCATAGATGCCAAGTACCGCTTGCAAGGGTACCCAAATCTCTTGCGAGACACCGCCAAAACGCGCGCTGAAATGAATATAATCATTTTCCATACTCATATTACCGGTGGCACGACTGGCGATATTGAGGACGATACGACCATCTTGCACGTGCTCGGTTGGAATCTGTACGTTTTCTGCCGTGGCATCAACCATCAAGTAAGGGGTTAGTGCATTATCTTCTATCCACTGGTAGATAGCACGTACCATATAAGGGCGCGTTGGGGTAGTAGCGATAGGGGTATCACTCATTTTTTATTCCTCTACTGATATTTTACAAAATAATAGTAACAAGTATTCTCAAGTTATAAAAGTANGGCAAAAGGTTAGCGCACACTGGCCCGAAAGCTTTTACGTTCAAACAACCGCTCTTGATAGTCCAGCAATGGGCGACTGATATTGCGTGGTAGCTCAATTTGCATCTCTTCTAATCGCCATAACAGCGGTGCTAACAAGACATCGCACCAGCCAAACTCATCGGCCATAAAGTAAGGCTTATGAGCGAATAGGGGCGCTAAAGTAATCAGCGAGTCGGCTAGTTGCTTCTTAGCCAGCGCTGCTTGAGCTTTATTAAAGCTATCAGGGTGCATCAGCAGACGTTTACCCAAGACTAGCCAATCATGCTGAATGCGCCAAGCCAATTGTCGAAACTGCGCGCGCTCTTGCGGGGTCTCAGGGAGTAATTTATTGGCATAATAACGCTCTTCTAAATACTCAAAGATAACGTTGATCTCATATAACGCAGTCTCACGCTGCTGTAGTACTGGCAAAGTATGATAAGGGTTTAGTTCAGTTAAGTCTTCAGGGCGCTCAGAGTGCAAGCGCGATAGGTAATACTCTAGTTTTTTTTCTTCCAGTAATAAGCGCACGACATGGCTATCGTAGCCATCATCAGCATATAAGATCAGCTGACTACTGGGAATGTCATTCGCATCAATCATAGCAGCCTAATATTCATTATTAAGGCTGTCATCGTAAACAAACTCACCTTGTTAATCAAGACAGTAAGCGTAAATGCTAACCAATTCCACGCGGTTATCTATAATTTGTTAGCGTAGCCGGTTTGAGGGTTTCTCTGCTGTCCCAATGGTCTATGGCTATTAAACATTGTCTGCACATTTTTTTTGCACAAAAAAAGCACTACCGAGGTAATGCTTTTTTTAGTACAAATCAGTTAGCTTTAGCGCTTACTTATTTAACATCTTTCCAGAACTCTTTGTTGAGTAAGTAGACCGGAATGAGCAATACTAGTAGGAATAGGATGACAAAAGCACCGATGACACGGCGATCATGACGAACCGGCTCACCCATCCAAGCCATAAAGTTAACTAAGTCGCCGACTTCAGACTCAAACTCTTCTTGGCTCACGCTTTCTTGCAGGTTGAGCAAGACGTGAGGCATAGCCGCGTTAGCTAACACTAGGTTGTTCGCGCCCCAAGGACGGCTAGGATCTTCGTAAAAAGATAACAAGTAAGTGTAGACCCAGTCATCACCGCGTAAACGGTTGACTAAAGATAGATCAGGAGGCGCCGCACCGAACCAAGACGCTTGTAGCTCAGGGTCAATCTCAGCATCGATATGATCACCGATTTGATCGGTGGTCACCATCAGATATTTCTCGACCAGCTCTGGCGGTATTTCAAGGTCTTTGGCGATACGTGAGTGACGAACATACTTCGCNGAGTGACACCCAGCACAGTAGTTCATAAACATTTTTGCGCCGTTTTGTAGCGAACCCTTGTTAGTGAAGTCAATAGGAGCGTCGCTACAAGCCAAATGCTCTTCNACNCCTTCAGCATTNNNAAANGTACCACAGCCACCGCCGCCNGCTGCCATTGCNNTNCNAGCNGTCAAGGTCAATGCCGCGCCTAAGCCTAGACCCGCTAGGGATTTGATTAGGGTTCTCATTAGTGACCTCCGGTAACGCGTTCTGGTGGCTGTTTACACGTCTCAATAGCAGTGTAAAACGGCATTAGTAAGAAGAATAAGAAATATAGAATCGTGAATACACGAGCCATAATAGTNGCAGTTGGCGTGGCAGGTGTCGCACCTAAATAGCCAAGTACGATAAAGCTAATAGCAAAGACAGTTAGTGCAATCTTAGACAAGATACCTTTGTAGCGTATTGAGCGTACAGGTGATCTGTCGAGCCACGGTATCAAGAATAGTACAGCGATGGCCGCACCCATGGCGATGACCCCGCCCAGCTTATTCGGCACCGCGCGCAAGATAGCGTAGAATGGCGTGTAGTACCATACTGGCGCAATATGCGCAGGTGTCTTCAAGGAGTTTGCTGCCTCAAAGTTAGGTGGCTCAAGGAAATAACCGCCGCCCTCTGGGAAGAAGAACACCACTGCAAAGAACAAGATAAAGAATACTACGATACCAACCATGTCATGCACAGTGTAGTACGGATGGAATTCGATACCATCTAACGGTACACCATTCTTGTCTTTGAGCTTCTTAATATCGATACCATCAGGGTTGTTAGAACCAACGTGATGCAAAGCCACGATATGCATAAATACTAAACCAACTAAGACTAGCGGAATAGCCACAACGTGTAGCGCAAAGAAGCGGTTCAGCGTAATACCTGAGATGATGTAATCACCACGTACCCACTCAGCAAGACCATCACCAATGACTGGTAGCGCTGCTGGTAAGTTCAAGATAACCTGAGCACCCCAGAATGACATATTACCCCAAGGTAATAGATAGCCGAAGAACCCTTCTGCCATCAAGGCAAGATAGATACCCATACCGATCAGCCATAGTAGCTCGCGTGGCTTTTGATATGAGCCATACAGCAAGGCTCTGAACATATGCAAATAGACCACTACGAAGAACGCTGATGCACCTGTAGAGTGCATGTAGCGGATGAGCCAGCCGCCTTTGACATCACGCATGATATATTCGACCGAGGCAAACGCGCCTTCAGCACTNGGGTTATACATCATGGTNAGCCAGATACCAGTCACTAATTGGTTAACCAATACCACCATCGACAACACACCAAAAAAATACCAAAAATTGAAGTTTTTTGGTGCATAGTATTTGGACATATGGTATTCGTAGGTTTCAGTCGCAGGAAAGCGCGCGTCCACCCAATGCATTAATTTTTTACCCATACTCATATTAAGCCTCCCCAACTGTCAAGATGGTACCAGCCATACTATACTCTGGGACGGGTAAATTGGTTGGTGCCGGTACGCCGCTATAAACGCGACCCGCTAAGTCATATTTAGAACCATGGCAAGGACAGAAAAATCCGCCATACCAATCATTACCGCCTAAGTCAGCCGCGCCAACTTCGGGACGATAGTTTGGGGCACAGCCCAAATGGGTACAAACGCCTTCAACCACTAGTAGACCCGGCTCGATAGAACGAGTTTGGTTCTTGGCGTATTCAGGTTGTAGTGATGCGCTTGAGTCGGGATCAGCGAGTAAAGNCTCAACAGGCTCTAAAGTATTCACCATATCTTCAGTACGTTTAACGACGTAGATAGGTTTGCCGCGATACTTTACGACAATCATTTGTCCTTCTTCAATAGAAGCGATATCTTGGNTAACTGCCGCACCCGCAGCTTCAGCTTTGGCGCTAGGTGTCCAAGAGCGAACAAAAGGGGTGGCTACCGCCGCGACTCCAGCTGCACCAATTACGGCAGTTGAAGCAATCAAAACTCTACGGCGTTGTACATTAACGCCTTCGGCTTGGCTCATTAATACTTCCTCCAGGTGAATGAAATGGGATTATCCCACACTGGGTTTGTGACTTAGAAATATAAAACATTTAGTATTGGTTCATACTATATTGACAATATAAAGAGACAAGCCACATCAGCTATGCCTAATTTTGCTAATTGTTACTATTCTAAGCTATTTTGGTTAAAAAATAAATTGGTACGCCAAAAATAACGCGACCTTTGCAGGCATTATTATTAGCATTACACTGTTGAAAGTCCTAAGTCATTATCAGAATAATCAGCATTGAATTCGTATCGACTGAACGGTACGCGCCATTGTCATATTCAGTTAAATAGCATTTATAAGCACTATTAAATATAATCACTATTAAATATAAGCACTATTAAAAGTATCTGTAATAACTAGTAAAGTCTCAAAGACTGCTCTCATCGTAAGGTAATCGATACCACCTTTTGAGTAATAAGATTACCTTATAAATGTTAAGGATATTTATTTATAGGCGATGATACTTGAAATCAGCCCAATGTTCACTAACTTTCAGCACCTTTACGTAACCGATTTTGTTTAATCTCTCATGCAAGTCAATAGCAATGAGAGAGTGNGAAGATAAAAGACAGTAGGACAATACCTGACTTTTATCATTAATCACTCTCAAGTTCTTCCCAGCGCTCAAGCTTTNNCATCATTTCCTCCTCAATNACCGCTAAGCGCTCACTGGCGGCTGTCGCGGCATCAAAATCCTCAGTAAACCAAGAGCCATCGGCCAGCTTGTCTTGTAGCTTGGCTTGCTCTGTTTCTAGCTTAGTGATTTCCTTTGGTAGCGAATCAAGCTCGCGCTGCTCATTGAAGCTGAGCTTTTTTTGCGCTTTAACAGGTTTAGCGGGTGTTGCAGCTGGTTTTTGGTTGGCTTTGGAATTATGTGCACGGCTCGGCGCTTTAGACGCTTGCGCGCGATTCTTCTGAATCAAGTACTCTTGATAGCCGCCCACATATTCATCGACCACGCCGTTACCGTCTTCATCGGTATCAAATACCCAAGTAGAGGTAACCACGTTATCCATAAACGAGCGATCATGGCTGATAAGTAGTATCGTGCCATTAAAGCTACTGACGGACTCTTCTAATAACTCAAGGGTCGCCATGTCCAAATCGTTGGTAGGCTCATCGAGCACTAATATATTGGCAGGCTTTAACAGCTGCTTGGCGAGCAGTACCCGGTTACGCTCACCACCGGATAAGGCTTTGACAGGGGTGCGCGCGCGCTCCGGAGCAAATAAGAAGTCTTGCAAATAGCTCATGATATGGGTCTTGCGGCCGCCCACTTCGATGAAGTCTGAGCCTTCAGAGACGTTTTGGGCAACGCTAGCTTCTAGATCGAGCTGATCGCGCAGCTGATCGAAGAAAGCGATTTGCAGATTAGTCCCTAGCTCCACAGTACCGCTCTTAGTGACTTCATCGTCAGACATATCGAGTAGCGCTTTGATTAAGGTGGTTTTACCAGCGCCGTTAGGACCGATGATACCTATCTTGTCACCACGCATAATGGTGGTACTAAAGTTGTCGACGAGCACATTGCCATCGTATTCAAGATGTAAGTTTTTGACTTTACAAACGAGCTTACCGCTTTTTTCGCCTGCATCCATTGTGATGTTGACGTTACCGACTTGCTCACGGCGCTGGCTACGCTCTTCACGCAGGGCCTTTAGATCGCGCACGCGGCCTTCGTTACGTGTACGGCGGGCTTTGATTCCTTGGCGAATCCACACTTCTTCTTGCGCCAGTTTTTTATCAAAGTTGGCATTACTTTTTTCTTCAGCGAGCAATTGTTGCTCTTTTAGCTCTTGATAGCGCGCGTAGCCTTTAGCGCCTTGAGTGACATCATAGCTGGTCAATAGACCACGATCTAATTCGACGATGCGCGTTGCCAGCTTATTGACAAAGGCTCTATCGTGAGTGACAAATAGCAGCGTCAGACCTTGCCAATCTAACAAGAAACGCTCCAGCCACTCGATACTATCGACATCCAAATGGTTGGTCGGCTCATCAAGCAATAATACGTCAGGCTTAGTGACTAAGGCTCTTGCCAACAGCACTCGGCGCTTACGACCACCCGATAGCGAGGATAAGTCATCATCCGCGTTAAGCCCCATAGTGGTAATCAGCCGCGTCGCTTCACGCTCTAAATCCCAGCCATGTACCGCGTCGATATCGTGTTGCAAAGTCGCCATGCGCTCGCAGGCATCCATATCGCCCTCAGCGCATAGATTGGTTTGCTGATTATAGGCCATGAGCAGGTCAGCGGTTTGCCGACTGCCGCCCATGACGATGTCTAGTATACGCCCCGAAGTTTCAGGAACATCCTGCTCAAGCATAGCAACACGCACGCTGCTATTGATAATGACTTCGCCGCTATCAGGCTGCATAGAGCCGTTGATAAGCTTGAATAAAGTGGATTTACCTTCGCCATTACGACCGATCAGACAGACGCGTTCGCCAGCCTCAATGCTAAAGTCGACACCATCAAGGATAGGTGCTACGCCAAAAGCGAGGTGGATGTTTTTTAGATGTATCAGTGCCATAGAATGTCTTAAGCTTATATATAAGAGAGTGGAATAGATGATAAAATAGCGAGTTGCCCATTATTAATCATAAATTGATAATAAATTGTAGAGACTAGCAAATAGTCAGCAGTATAACATGACCCTAGAGGACTTTAGGATGCGTCATGTTTTTTTATCGCTGTGACTCAATTTGCGAATATTCAATACCGCTTATCACCACCCAATAATCACATAATCGACCGGATATGTACTATGAAAGACGCTTCACACCACACCTCAGGGAATATAGAAAAAGAGCCTATAGCGAATGACTCGCTAGCCTCAGCGGAGCTAAAAGGTGAGATGATTGAGCTACAGATGAGTATGGCGCATCTTGAGCTGACCGTAGAGCGCCTAGATCAAGTGATTGCTCGTCAAGATAAAGATATTCAAACGCTACAGCGACAGTTGCAGCTTATCTATAACCAAATGCAGAGTCAAAACCAAAGTGACGGCATCGCTCCTTTTGATGTCCTAGCAGATAAACCTCCGCATTATTGAGAAAAATGTTATTTTCATCATTGCAATGTTTAAGTATCAGCCTGCTTAGATAGCCGCTTGTATGGTTTGAATCAAAACGCAGACCGGATTATATGAGCTTTTCTAAATGTAAAGTTGTGACTATATTGTGACGGCATAGTAATTAAATAATTATTTTTTATGGTTGTCATCAACTTCAAAAGCTATTAGTATTTTGTCCTTCAATCCCCCTTGTTTAGCGAAGTTTGGTTGAGTTAACTGTTCTTAGCTATGCTAAATAAGGAAATAAAACAGTTAGGATGTTTGGAGAGAACTAATGCGTAGCACTTTTTGTTTAAAGGCTCTTAGCGTAGCGATCGCTACTTTTTCAGTGGCAAGCNCGGCTAGCGCTGCAGGCCTTGATCGTTCAGGTCAAGACATTACCGCATTTTTGCAAGATGGCACTTATGCAGAAACTGTCTATACTTATATCGATGCCGATGTAACGGGTAAAGATACCTCAGGTAATAAGATCGACGACATTGCTGAGGATTATGATTTTTTCCGCTATGGTGTAAAGACTGACATCAACGATACCTTTAGCATTGGTGTTTTATATGACGAGCCTTTTGGCGCAGCAGCTGATTATGTGGGCGAGAATGACTTTATTACCAATAGTAGTGCTGACGCGCTTATTCAGGGTTTTACTAAAGACCCTAACTTAAACGAAGCTATCGTTGATCAAAGTATTGCAGCTCTACAAGGTGCATTAGCCCCTGGTAATCCAGAAGGATTAAGCCCTGAACAATTACAGCAAGCGCAAGGAGATCTCATTGGATTACAAGCGGCTAGAAACCTTGCTGACACTGCAGGACAAGAGACACAAGTAGAAGTACGTAGTGAAAACCTAACAGGTATACTGGGTGCAAAGTTTGGCGCAAATAAAGAGTTTCAGGTTTATGGCGGTCCCGTCATACAGCAAGTCAAAGCAGATGTAAAACTGCGCGGCACAGCCTATAGCTCCGCCTCAGGTTATACTGCTCATATTAATAATGATCAAGATTATGGCTGGCTAGCTGGCCTGTCTTACAGCAAACCTGAAATTGCGCTAAAAGCAGCGTTGACCTATCGTTCTGAGATTGAGCATGAAGCAGATGCCTCAGAGGTATTCCCAATCGCGACTGCTGCAGGTGCAACTGCTGGCAGAGCGCTACCAACTACTAGAAACGATAAAATTGATATCACCACGCCTGAATCGGTCAACTTTGATTTTCAGACCGGTATTAACCCGACGACGTTAGCAACAGCAAAAGTACGCTGGGTACCTTGGAGTGATTTTGCGATTGTACCGTCACTTTATAATGACGTCAGTAAGATTGCGACTCAGGATGATGATGGTTTAGCATTAGTTAGCTATGATGACGATCAGTGGGTTGTAGAATTAGGACTAGCCAAGCGTCTATCTCCAGCACTCGCCGTTAGTGGTAATATCGGTTGGGATAGTGGTGCAGGTGACCCAGTGACGTCACTAGGTCCTATCGAGGGCTACTATAGTGTTGGCCTTGGTGCAAAGTATAATATTACCGAGAACTGGGCCGTATCTGCTGGTGGTAAATACTTATGGTTTGGTGATGCTGAAGGTCAAATTCCAAGTAAAACGGTTGTTAGTAACTTCGAAGACAATGACGGTTATGTACTTGGGGCAAAGATTTCTTATCAGTCTAAGTAATAAGTCTGATTTAAGCTCAATAAAAAAGCGATCCTTAGGGGTCGCTTTTTTAGTTAGTAATAAAGTAATAAATTAGTCGGATATTGAGTCAGTTGACAGGTGATTACGGATAGCTACGTTTTGTACTGTTTAGTCATATTTAAGAAATAAAGTGTTTTAAATGTTGTTTTAGTGCAAAAAAGCCATTACTATTCAGTCTAGGACATCGTTTACATATTTAGTAACACCTACTTATGTCGATGATAAAACAATTGGGATGTTTGGAGAGATACAATGCGCGCCACCTTTCATTTAAAAACCCTTACAGTAGCTATTGCTGCTTTTTCAGTCGCTAGTGTAGCTAGCGCGGCTGGTCTTGATCGTTCAGGTCAAGATGTCACTGCCTTTTTCCAAGATGGCGTTTACGCAGAGGCTGTCTATACTTATATCGATGCTGATGTTAGCGGTAGAGACAACGCATTTAATGGAGACAGTAATACGCGGTTTGAAGAAGGCAACAAGACAGGGGATATTGCCGAAGACTACGACTTTTTCCGTTATGGTGCAAAAGCCGATGTTAATGATACTTTTAGTGTAGGTATTATTTATGACGAGCCTTTCGGTGCTTCTGCAGAATATACAGGTGATAGTAATTTTACAGGTTCACCAACTACTGCAATTAATAATCTTATCGGTCAAAGAGTAACTCCATTGGTACCGCAAGTTACCAACGCTCAAGAATTAAGTGCTTTTGTAGATCAGACTCAGCAGGGCTTAGCTCAGGCTAGAGAACAAGTAGCACAAGCACAAGCAGCACTAGCTGCCAATCCAGCACTAGCACCAGTTTTAGGACCACAAATTGCTGCTGGTCAAGCGGGTATTGCGGCTGGAGAAGCACAAATAGCGCCATTAGTAGGCTTTGACAACTATGCTGATGCTCAGCTCGCAAACACTCAAACGACTAAAGTTGAAGTACGTAGCCAGAGTTTAACAGGTCTGCTTGGTGCTAAGTTCGGTGCTAATAAGGAGTTCCAAATCTATGGTGGTCCAGTTGCTCAGCGTATTGAGGCTCAAGTAAGATTACGTGGTAGTGCATATGATCTTGCTACTGGTTATACCTCTAATAGCAACCCAGATATGGATTATGG
>FUFK010435325.1_pt1 | contig 11133 bp, 12 predicted proteins | sample 1021851 | NCBI WGS metagenome assembly FUFK01 (sample SAMEA51879418, study PRJEB19060) | metagenome
GTCCATCCCGAATGCCGTTGATAATTTTCCAGGGCCAGGCTTTCCAAAACCCGAACCACCGTGGTGCCGACAGCAATGATCGGTTTTCCTTCGGATTTCATCTCCAGAAGGTCGTTCAGCACTGCTTCGGAAATCTGGAAGTGTTCGGAATGCATCCGATGTTTCCGTAAATCCGAATCCTCGACAGCACTGAAGGTTCCAAGGCCGACATGCAGGGTCAGTTCGAAAACCCGGGTTCCCCGTTTNCGGANTGCTTCGAGGACCTCCGGGGTGAAGTGAAGTCCTGCAGTGGGGGCGGCAATTGCACCGGGGACGCTGGCATAACAGGTCTGGTAGCGTTCACGGTCTTCCTGATTTTGCTGCTCGGAAGTTTTTTTACGTTTGATGTAGGGAGGAAGAGGGGGGAGTCCGAACCGTTCGAGCTTTTCTGAAAGATGTTCCGCCGCTTCGAATTCGAGCAGCCAGTGTCCCTCGTCGTTACGTTCCAGGGCTTTTGCTGCCAACTGGCCCTCGAAAAAAGTGAGCCGTTCCCCGGGCTTGATGCGTCCTGCCTTACGGACCAGGGCGGACCAGGTTCCTGGGAATTTTTCATGAACGAGCAGTGCCTCAATTTCTCCGCCTGCGGCACGGTGGCCGAGCAACCTTGCGGGCATAACCCGGGTGTTGTTCAACACCAGGCAACTTTCGGCAGGAATCAGTTCAAGGATTTCCGGGAAACGATGGTGACTTATTGTTCCCTGGGAGCGGGAAAGCAGGAGCAGTCTGGAGGAGTCGCGTTGGTCNGCNGGCTGCTGGGCAATCAGTTCCGGAGGAAGATCATAATCGTAGGACTCGAGTCTCCAGTCCTCTTGATTCATGAATCGGGATCAGGAAGTTCGGTCCGTGGTGGATCAGCCGATTTGGTCCATCCCGCCCATGCGTTTGATCCGTTCTTCGGGAGGGATGATTTCGGTCAGCCTGGCGCCGAACTTTTCGTTGATGACCACCACTTCTCCACGGGCGATGAGGCGGTTGTTGACAAACAGGTCCAGGGATTCTCCGACCAGCCGGTGGAGGTCGAGAACCGAACCCTGCCCGAGAGAAAGCAGGTCGCTGATGGGCATCTTCGCCCGTCCCACTTCAAAGGTCACCGTCAGCGGCATTTCCAACAGCAGGTCGAGGCTCATTCCCTCTTCCTCCTGGTCTTCGCTGATGCTCACCTGCTGGGCGCTGCTGAGCATCGAGTCGAGGTCCTGGGATTTCTCTTCCGAAGAATCGCTGACGAGGGAACTGAGATCCCCGCCAACTCCTGAGTCTTCGGCAGATTCCTTGGCCTCGACTTCGGACATCAGTGAATCGAGGTCGCTTTCAGCATCACCGTCTTCGAGTTCTTCTTCTACGACTTCCTCGTCTGCCATGATTTACTCCAATGTTTGGACTTGATGGAGGACCCAAATATTTCGTTTTTTGATTTCATCCAATGCATCACACGCGCCTGGACTCTGAAATTCTTTTGCTTTGAAGCAGGCCCTCAACTGCCGGGGCATCGTTGTTCCAGAATCCCCATTGTTTTTCGAACGCCTCGGCTGGAGGCTNACTTCACAATGGAATTCAGATTCCGTACCTTCTTCTATTTTCTCGAAGTCCATTTCCACATCCCATCCCGAATCCGAACAATATTGAAGCAACTGCGCGGAGACGATCTGCTNTTTTCCNTCAAGGNAAGAGCAGCCCCGGTAGGTAGNTGCATGGATTTTTCCNGCTTCCCAGTCATCGAGGAATGCAGGAACCATGTCTTCCTGCAGGTGTCCGTGGGAATGCCCCCCCGGAAAACGCATCAGGTTGGCGGCAAAGCGGTGTCCGCCNAGGTGGGATGCTTCCCAAACATCCAGNTCGAGCTTTCTNNCCGAAGCCTCTTCNCTNAGCNTCTGNTANACNGTNTGACCGAATTTAGCACAGCAGAGATCATGCTTNCCGTGGGTGCAGACAAAGATCTGTTCGGTTTCCAGGGGTTCCCATCCGGGTCCCGGATTTTCCGGAGAANCCAGCCAGCGNTCAAGCACTTCCGGAATNTGTTCAGGATTCAGACCTGAAATCTTTTNTGCCTGGGGATAAAGAAACAGNCTGACTGAAGTTGTTTCCAGGCCGGGTTTGCTGAGAAGCCGGATCGTGATTTTGTTTCCCGGAGAACTGTTTGATTTGGACCATGCTTTCAATCCCTGGGGGAATCCACCCCCGGATTCCAGCGCTTCCCGGTTCCAGAATTTTTTCGGCCAGGTGATGAAGATGAACTGATCGGCAAAAGGCGCGCTGCCTCCGATCGGTTCTCCGGAGGCCCGGGTCAGTTCCCTGCAGAAATNGGTTTCATTCATGAAAAAATTCAAAAAACCGGTTTGGAATATTCCGGGTGATTTTGGAATGGGAAACTATAACACCCCAACAGCTTTTGTCCATCATTCCTGAACCAGGTACCGACCTCGAGATGACTCAGTTTTTCATCAGGATGATTCCCAGGGTGACCATCAGTGCTGCCAGGATTTTGACAAAATCCCTGCGCTCGTTGAGGAAGAAGATCCCCAGCAGAGAAGCCATCACCACACTCGTTTCTCTCAGGGCGGAGACCAGCATGATCGGTGAGGTTTCCATCGCCCAAAGCACCGATCCGTATGCATAGGCCGAGAGGATTCCTGCCCAGATCCCTTTGGCGCCGAGGGATTTCAATTCGACCAAAGTCCGGCCNCGGTAATGGTAAATACAATAGGCCTGCACCATCACCATCTCCAGCACGAAAAGCCAGCAGATGTAAGCCCAGACATTGCCCGAGCTTCTGACTCCCAAGCCGTCGATGATGGTGTAACTGCCGATCAAAACTCCTGTACCCAAGGTGAAAAACAGGGATTGGGGATGGCGAAGAAATGAACGTATGGAACGCAAGCCAAGGCTGATGATTCCTCCTGCCACGAGAAAGAATGCCAGTACCTGGTACTGGGTGATCACTTCATCCACCAGATACAGTGAAGCCAGGAAAACGATCAGAGGCCCGGAACCGCGGAGGATCGGGTAGGCCTGCCCAAGTTCAATGTGACGGTACGAATANGTGAGGAACACGTAGTAGGCACCGTGTACGAATACTGAGAGCCAAAGCAGTTTCCAGGCTTCTCCGTCGATCGGTCCCANCATGGGGAGAATGAATAACCCCATCACCCCGGTCACGGTGTGCATGGCGGTCATCATCAGAAGCCGGTTTTCCGTCTTTTTCAGAAGCATGTTCCACAAGGCATGGGAAAACGCTGCCCCGAGGACCAATGCGATCACCAGTGAATTCATNNCGTACGAAAGTTCTTNGGATGCCTGAATTACAAATGCGACATGATGCCATACTTTAACCTTAATTTAACATTCTTCTTACGAAGCTTACTNNGTCAGTTGAAATTAGAATGGATTCGATGCAAACCAATACGGTGCAGATGGATTCTGCNACTCCGCCTTGAGGCTTCGCGCAGAATGANGGGAGGGGTAAACCTGAATGAAATGACCAGGTTATTTGGGCTGGAATTGATCTTGGAAAGATGAAGATTTCAAAAACCTGAAGCCTTTGGAGTTTTTTCCTTAGGAAAACTCTTTAACTGAGAAAACTCCAAAACCTCAGGTCCTCATCGGATGACGTGAATGAAAACCAATTCACTTCATGACTGAAATTGCAACAACCTGGGAATCAAAACCACCCATGAACAGATGAATGATTTTACTCCACCTGCAATGAGAAAGACGGGTTCAACCAGACTTCGAGAAACCTTTCAGGACAGAGAAAAGCTTCAGGCCGGGTTGAGGCCTTCCAGGGATTGGCGCAACCGCTCGTAGACTTCGTCGGGGCTGCCCATGCCGTCGATGGCTTTCAACAGTTTCTGTTTGCGGTAGTGGTCCGACAGAGGTGCGGTCTGTTCGTTGTAGGTATTGAGCCGTGCACGAACTGTTTCCTCGTTGTCATCGTCCCGCTGAACCAGTTCCTCGCCGGTATCGTCGTCTCGGTCGGCAACTTTAGGCGGATTGAACTCGATGTGGTAACTGCGTCCGCTGGCCAGATGGAATCGGCGTCCGGCGATGCGCCGCACCACCGCCTCTTCATCGACTTCGATCTCCAGCACACAGTCGATCTTTTGACCACTGCGTTGGAGCATTTCATCCAGTTTTTCCGCCTGGACAATATTCCTGGGAAACCCGTCGAGCAGGAAGCCTTTTTCACAATCGGGTTCTTTGATCCGTTCCTCGACGATGCCGACCACGATTTCGTCTGAAACCAACTCCCCGGCATCCATCACCGCTTTGGCTTTCTTGCCGATCTCCGAACCGGACTTGACCGCTGCCCGGAGCATGTCCCCGGTTGAAAGCTGAACCAGTCCAAAATCACGAATCAGATGATTCGCCTGGGTTCCTTTGCCGGCACCGGGAGGGCCGAGCAGAATGATACGCATGTTTTCTCCTAATGCATCATTGAGGTTGAGGGGAGCAGGACCTTATCCAACTTAAGCGCTTGATCCGAAAAAAGCGATCAAAAATTAATCGTCTTGGATTAATGGGTTTCTTCAGGCAAGTGATGAGTTTTTTAGGAAAAAAAAGCTTAGAAATTATTGTTACAAAATGAACGGGCTTTGAATCACTTTCTGAAAATATTTAATGGAGATGGTTTATTTCTGCAACCTCATATTCAAAGGCAAACAACTAAGCCGGAGGAAGATCGAGGTTCCGGGCCGGTCGGGTTCGAGGAGGAGGTTTTTCTGGTCTAGTCGCTGTTCCGAGCGGGCGATGGTGCTTTCATGTTCCCGGCAGAGGAGTTGGAGGGTCCTCGCCGCGTCTGCTCCTTTCTTGAGGCATACGACACTTCGTGATTCGATCAGCATCCAGCCGTTGACATCGCTCCAGCCGTTTTCCGAGGTGCAGTTCCAACTTCCGCTCTGGTAGAGTTCTCCCTCTTTCGGAACGGGGAAACGTAATGACGGTCCGTAGACGCCTTCGGGGAAAACTTCCAGCATCCAGAAAAAATACTCAGCCCGGGCCTGATGAAGAAAAAGGTTCCCCAGGAAAATCACAAACAGAAGGATCGNTTTGGGGAAAAGACTCGTTAGCCCCTTCAGGAGAGGTCGAATGNTTTGNNNAGAGGCTTGGTTCNTCCAGNAGGTTTTGNTATGCTGANAATTAATCATCCTTCCAAACACAGGGAGAACCATGCAGCTTTGGGGAGTGTTTCATACCAAAGAATCAGGAGAACTGAACCGGACCCCGAGGGTCATNTGCGACAGCAAAGAATCCGCNGAAAAAGCACTGAAACGTTTNCCCCAGTGCAANATTGCNNTTTACCATCCTCCCCCGGAAATCAGGGATTCCGATCAGGANCTTCNCGAAGAAGGCTCTTCCTNATTTTCAGAGGGTTCAGGACTATTTTTGATTCCCGGTTTTTTTCAATTTCAAATCGACCAGGGCTTCCCGGATTTTGGTGTAAAGCAGGCTGACGCAGGCTTTGAATGCCTCAGCCTGGAAATCATGTTCCGGATCCTTCCTCTCCGGATCCTGGCTCAGCTGAAGCAGTTCCCGGTAGCGTTGACAGCGGACCGCCTGCATGGCCAGAAAATCGTAGGAATAATCATGGGCTTTGCCGACATAATCCAGGTTGGCCAGCATCGGGTAACGGTCCATCTGGTCTGCNGTTTCCCTGTAGACGGCAGCACGCTTTTGGATGTAGTCGATCCAGATATCTTCCATCAGTTCTGAGGTTTTGAACAGCGTCAGCATCTGCCCGACGTAGCTTTCCGGATCGAAGGCTATCTGGGCCTCTTCAGCATGTCCGGTATGGTGAACAAGCCAAAATCCGTTCAGCAGCAACAGGATGCAGATGACTTGTTTATGACAGTTTTTCAAAAATGATCTGATCACTTCGGTCCGTTTTTTCCTAGCTTAAGTAGTTTGCTTTCAGCTTAAAGACTCATTTTTTTTAAGATTGAATTACTAATTGAAAACACTTCGATAGATCGCTCAAGAACTTTGCAACGAAGAAAAAAGTCTGCTTTCCCTGCTCCCAATGAGTTCCCAAACCGATTTGTTGAAGCAGGTTCACGCCTTCATCACGATTGATTTGATCAAGCATCATTTTTTATTTTCATCTAGGTGGAAAAGAATCGATCTGCAGGACCCGTGAGCGTGAATCCGTCGACGCATCACCCTGCCATCCGGAAGCCTGAAAATCAAGCTTGGAGCCCCATCTTAAGGTGCTTTCGGAAGCTTAAAGCATCGGCCCACAGGGAACGGGTTGAGTAGAGAAATGAATCGGCTCCGCAGGAACGTATAATGAGAATTCGTCAAATGCTGGAAAATATGGTAAAAAAGACAGTTAAAAAAATTCAATCCCTTGAATAACAGGAATCTGAACCTTTTGTGAAAGTCCAGGAAGAAAAAGACGCCATCCTTCTCCANGAAAGCGGGGCCTATCAGGAGGAAATCCAGGAGCAGATGCTCCAGGGCCAGGGATCCTTCGATTTTCCGGATGGGGCCCACTACGAAGGGGAATTCGANCAGGGGCAAATGCATGGCCAGGGTACCTTCAACTGGCCCGGGGGAGAACAATATGTTGGAGAATTCCGCAACGGCAAACGGCAGGGGCAGGGACGTTATCTGACCGGTGCAGAGGCGGAGGAAGTGGAATATTACCAGGGGGAATGGAACCAGGACCGCTATCATGGAAAAGGAATCTTCGTCTGGAAAGACGGATCCCGCTACGAAGGGGATTTTGACGAAGGCAAGATCGAAGGCCGNGGGACTTATCAATGGAGCAATGGGGACCAGTACAGCGGNGAATTCAGCGATGGCCACAAACACGGGCAGGGCAGTTACCATTGGGAAAACGGCGAACGTTACAGCGGGGAATTTGCAAACGGTGACTTAAACGGACAGGGAACCTATCAGTGGCCCACCGGACAGCAATACATCGGGGAATACCGAAACGGCATCAAACACGGGCAGGGAACCTATTGGGAATCCGACGGGTCCCAGTATTCAGGAACCTTCAACAACGGAATGAAAGACGGGCAGGGAACCTATATCTGGCTCGATGGCTCNAAATACGTCGGTGAGTTTACCCAGGGAAAAATGCACGGGCATGGGACTTATACCTACGCGGAAGGAGACAAGTTTTTTGGAGACACCTACGTCGGGGAGTATGTGAATGGAGAAAAACAAGGAAAAGGGATCTTTACCTGGCTTGACGGCTCCAAATACGTCGGAGATTTCCTCCATGGCAAAAAACACGGCAACGGCACCTACACCCGGCGTGACGGTTCACGCTTTGCGGGAGAATGGCGAAATGACATGGCATGGACCGGGGTGGAATACGATCCCAAGCTGAAAATCATCCGCAAAGCCAAAGAGGGACGTTTTTTCCACATCAAGGAGTAGCTTCCAAAAAAAGCCTCTTCAGGAATTCAGGGTGAGCCCCAGCCAGTGGGTCAGATTTTCGCCGAATATCAGCACCAGAAAGATCACCAGTTGAAGTCCCAGACTGCAGCCCAGCATCATCTTTAAAAGCTGCATATCGGTTGTCGCATTGTTTTTCAACTCCTGGATACCCTGTCCGAGTTCCCTGAATTTCCTTTCAAGTTGTTGGTCTTCCATCTGTTCTCCAGTTAAGATTGGTTTTTAATGGTTTTGATTTTGAGTGTTTATGCGTTTTAACGCAAGAATGCCAAGCTCTTGGTCATGCTGCAAACTTCCAGCTCAATTTTAAGGTTCTAATCCCTTCATGGATTCTGAACGGATCAGCTTGAGCTGAATCCGAAAACCCAGAGAAGACCGATGATGTCCGGGAACTATTTGAGAAGCTTGCTTTTCTCAAAAACAGCATTATAGTATCCATTCGACAATTGCATTTGAATTAAACAAAAACCATATTCGCTGATTGAACCCATTATGATCCCTGAAGAAATCTGGTACCTTTTTATTTTTCCCTGGATCCTCTTCATTGCCAACATCCCAGGGGCAGTGATCACTTACATGGCTTTGGGAGCAGTGGCGACTTTTTCCGCATACATCCCCGGTTTGGGTGGCAGCAAAGATTCCTGAAAATCAGATCTCAACTCTGATTCCATCAATTTTAAAATATCCTGCCAGAAGGGTTGATGATCCTTCTACCCCTCTTTTTTCATACCGTTTTCAGCCCTGTTTTCTGANTATTTGAATCGTTCCTGGTACGGTTCTTCTCTTCCGTAGATTTGCGGGTTACAAAAAATTGATTGCCTGAAACAATANAACCAGATGCCGTCGCCTACCTGTTTGATCCGGAAGGTTTAGAGGCATTTCCGGTGACGGCATGATCCTCCCAGTAAAGCCCCGGCCTTCCACACTCATGGCATGGAGGGGCAATGAAAAAAATATTCATTTCGGGTGCGGTGCTGACGGTGATCGCCCTGATTTCCTACTTCCTGATCGCGGATGACGGCGGAGATTTTACCGTACCTGCCCAACGGACCCAGGGAGTGCAATGCGCGGNTTGTCTTGATATCTGGGACGGCAAAGGACAGTTTGTCGACATGATCTGGGAAGCCAGTCCATGATCCGGGACCGTCACGAACCTCTATTCATCNTCCTCAAACCNCTGTAATCCAGGACCCGCCGTTGTTCCGGTGTTGGTTGCAGGTTCCTAAATTTCCAGCCTCGATTCGAGACCCTCCAGAACGGCCTCAGTGGTTCAAGCGTTCCCTGATTGAAAAGCATGAAGCGGATGGTCATACTCATGGNTTTTGAACCCTGAAAAGTCAGATCGGTTTGATNATCTTTTATGATTTTGAATGCACGCGTCTGCATCTTGAAACCACTCCCATGAGTCTCGGTCTGGTTTCCTATGACGGGAGCCATGAGTTTTATGCGGAGTTCACCGATTATGATTCCTCCCAACTCGATGANTGGTTGAGGGAACACATCCTCGGGAATTTCACCCTGTCGGAAATGAAGGATCCTTATTTTGAAGCTAAGGGAAACCAGCGTTTGTTCAAGGGNGAAGCGGAATGGGTGGTTTCACATCCCAAGGGATTGAAAGCATGGCTCANNTCCTTCGGGGAAAAAATCGTCTGTGCCTCATCCGGCAATACCTACGACTGGGTACTCTTTCGCTCGTTGCTTGGGGTCAAGTACAAGGAAGACCTGCCGGAATACATCGACGGATGGTCGATGGACGTAATCAGTCTTTTCCGTTGGGAAGGACACATTCCCGGGGGAGAGGATTTCAAGGAAGATTTCATCGGGGTNCAGGACCGTTCCAAAAAGCACAACGCGTTGGTGGACGCCCATGTCGCAAGAGATCTCTACCTGAAACTCGAAGCCGGTCGACCACATTCAAACGGATCATCAACTCATTGAATCAAGGAAACCATGTCAGCCATCGAAGAACGTCTCAAAACTCTGGGTATTGAACTCCCCCAACCCCCGCCTCCAGGGGGAAATTATGTTGGTGCCGTNNGNTATGGAAAGCTGGTCTACCTCTCGGGCCATGGGCCAATGCAGACCGACGGGACCTACCTCAGCGGAAAAGTGCCGGATCAGATTTCGACGGAAGAGGCTTACCAGGCCGCACGTCTCACCGGACTGAACCTGCTGGCGACCCTGAAAGCCGAGATCGGGGATCTCGACCAGGTCAAGCAGGTGATCAAGGTGTTGGGGATGGTTAATGCGTCCCCTGATTTCAGGGAGCATCCCCAGGTGATCAACGGTTTTTCCGACCTGATGGTCGAGGTCTTTGGTGAACCCGGACGAGGTGCCAGATCTGCAGTGGGTATGGGGTCTCTGCCGAACCAGATTCCGGTTGAAGTGGAAATGATTGTGGAAATCAAATGATTCATTCGAAATATTGATCATGATCACCGTTAATCGATTTCAACAACAATGAATTTCGTCAATTTTCCTCAACCGTCTTCAGCCAACTCCCTTCCGGGTTTGCGTTTCGAAAATTCTTTTCTGAATGAACTTCCGGAAGATCCCTTGCAGGAGAATTACTGCAGACAGGTTCGGGGAGCGTGCTATTCGCGGGTGATGCCGAAACCGATGGAAAATCCGCAAATGCTGGCATTTTCCAGGGAAACTGCGGAACTCGTTGGTTTGTCCGAAGAACAATGTCAAAGCCGTGAATTCGCAGAGATTTTCACCGGCAATGCATTCCTGGAAGGGATGGAGCCTTTCGCGATGTGTTACGGGGGGCATCAGTTCGGGAATTGGGCCGGGCAGTTGGGAGACGGGAGAGCCATAAACCTCGGGGATGTGATCAATGAGAAAGGAGAACGTTGGGCCCTGCAGCTTAAAGGGGCCGGTCCGACTCCCTACGCCCGCGGGGCAGATGGTTTGGCCGTGCTGCGTTCTTCGATCCGGGAATTCCTCTGCAGCGAAGCCATGCATCATCTCGGCGTCCCAACAACCCGGGCACTGTCGGTCAACCTGACCGGGGAAGAGGTTTTGCGTGACATGTTCTACAACGGGAATAGCCAGATGGAGCCCGGGGCTGTGGTTTGCCGGGTCGCGCCGAGTTTTCTTCGTTTCGGCAACTTTCAGATCCTCACTGCCCAACAGGATTTTGAGCTTTTGCGGAAGCTTGTGGATTTTACCATCCATCATTTTTTCCCCGAGTTAGGACCCCCTGGAGAAGAGACTTATTTGAAATGGTTCAGGGANATCAGTCAACGCACTGCAATGATGATTGCCGACTGGATGCGGGTGGGGTTCGTCCATGGAGTGATGAATACCGACAACATGTCGATTCTCGGCCTGACCATTGATTACGGGCCCTATGGCTGGCTCGAGGATTATGATCCGGACTGGACCCCGAACACCACCGATGCCGGAGGAAAACGTTACCGNTATGCGCACCAGCCCCAGATNGCNCATTGGAACCTNTGGCAGTTGGCAAACGCGATTCATCCGCTTTTTGAAAAAACCGATGGGCTGGAAGAAGTGCTNAACCAGTTTCCNGATTTCTATCANCAGCAATGGNANAGGATCAGGGCNGCCAAACTTGGNNTNTCGGAGTTTCGCACCGAAACGGATCAGCCCTTGTGGGACGAATTACTCGAATTCTTTGCAGGTACCGAAACCGACATGACGATTTTTTTCCGAATGCTTTCGAAG
>FUFK010781561.1_pt1 | contig 11133 bp, 9 predicted proteins | sample 1021851 | NCBI WGS metagenome assembly FUFK01 (sample SAMEA51879418, study PRJEB19060) | metagenome
AGAGAGTAATATTGGTTTGTTATGTTTAGAATAGACTTTTTCTTCCTCGAAAAAGAAGTTTTTTACATCTGTGTTGAACTCTAATTTACTGTACATTTCTGAGTCTTCCGATTTAGAATCAATCCACCAAGTATTATTTATTTTCGAATCTCCGTTAATATCACTATCTAAGAATTCATTTCCTTGAGTAATATCAAACCCTAGATTAGAGGCTAATTCTTTAGCTTTCTCTGAAATTGGACTAAAGTTCCTTGTTATTCTAGACTGAAAGTTTTGATTTGTTGCTAACCATCCAATTGCCGTTCCGGAGATCGCCGTCCAAACTGCATGTCCGGGAATAGATCCTATTCCTCGAATCAAAATGGTTGTTGTTGCTGATACAATGCCATCACTAAATGAAAATGCGATGTATTGAATATTTTCTATTAATGCAAAACCTAGTCCCACTGTAAATCCAACTTGAAATCCTTTTCTAGGACCCTTGATAGTGGGTAGAAATATAGCAACTGCTATGACTTTAGAAATTTCTTCTCCAAAAGGTGCAGCTATGGCCATCAAAGAAAAATCTTGTATCCACTTAGGGAATGATGATGGAATCAATTCAGGTGCAACTAGTGAATTTATTATAACCGCAGGAAAAGCTGATGCCATTCCAGCAATTAACCAGGCCTCTGCTTCTCTTCTTTTAGTTGGTAATGATATATAATCTGTAGAAGTAGCCCACCATGCTAAAACTGGGAGAGAAAATCCGATTAGCCATAGAAATATTGCTGCAATAAATAAAAATGCCGAGTCGCTGAAAAAAATTGTTAGGAATATTGCGGTTATAATCGTAAATGTAAACAAACTCCATAATTGCCCAGATGGAGGCATTAGAAGAATTTCATCATCTCTAATTATGAATCGACTGTACATTGTCTTTTGTTTAGTGTGTAATGAGCCGCCTCTCGGTAAAGCATGGATGTTTCTTCCATTTTCATCCAACGCGGCAATCTGTAAGTGAATTAATTTTGGTCGATGAATAGTAAATATAACTATCATGAGTGGTAAGCTACATAGGCCACCAGCTAGAATAGAATTTGGAGAAAGTTGAGAAATTCCTAAGAAAATGAAAAAAATAGTATTCATCAAAAGAAATGCTGGTAATACCGTTATTAACATACTTAGATATATTTTCCAAGGGGATGTTTGTCTGGAAATTTGGAGATTTTTGGGCGGTTCAGAAAGTTCTTTGGGTTTAAGAATCTGAAATCTACGATTAAGAGAATCGACTATTAATTGTGAGCCTTTGTCTAATGTATTTTTCATGGAAACACCTAGTGCCACTCAGATCGCCCATCACTCTTGATACCTGATGTATCCGGTGCGGTTCCTCATCACTGTGGCAATTTACGGAATGATTATGCATTTTGGAACTTGTTGTTGATTACAAAAAAGCAAAGTACTAATGATAAACATTTTCGGGATTAACTATGGAGTGTACAATTCTAGGTGCTGGAGTATCCGGACTTTCATGTGCAATCGAATTATTGAAGTCAAAAATTGATGTTAAGATTTTGTCTAAAGGCCGCAGTCCCAATACTGTCTCTGACATAGCTGCTGCGGTATGGTATCCTTTTCTTGTGGAGCCAGTAGTTAAGACTGACAAGTGGAGTGTAGAAACGTATTATGAATTAATCAAATTAATGAATGATTTTCCTGAGTCGGGAATTTCGATGAGGAAGGGAAGAGAGTATTTGAGAGACAAGAGGGACCCACCAGGATGGAGTGAAGACATCAAACATTTTAGAATACTTGAAATCGAGGAAATTCCTGATGAGTATATTTTTGGTTGGGAGTTTGAAGTTCCTGTCATTGAGATGCAAAAATATATGCCTTGGTTAGAAAGTAGAGTTTTTTCATTGGGTGGTACTATTGAAGAAATGAGTTTTGGCAGAATAGATGATGTTAAAGAAAATATGATTATCAATTGTACTGGATTGAATTCAGGCAAATTATTATCAGATCCTGATGTTTATCCAGTTCGTGGTCAGATAATTAGAGTAAAGCCAATTATTGATGAGATGCACTTAGATCAGCAAGTACCAACTTTAGCTTACATAGTTCCGAGAAGTAACGACATGATTTTGGGTGGCGTGGCTCAGGAAAATAATTGGAATGAGGAACCTACAGATGAAGATAGAAATTTNATTTTAGANAAATGTTCTAAAATCATACCTGAGTTGAAAGATGCGGAAATTATTGAAGATATCGTTGGATTAAGACCAGGTAGAACTGAGGTAAGATTAGATAAAGAAATTATCTCCGATAAAATTNTTATTCATAACTATGGNCATGGAGGATCTGGAGTAACATTATCATGGGGATGTGCTGAAGAAGTCGTGGAGATTGCAAATGAATAAAGAAGCTAAGGGAACACATGACTACATTGAAGATCCTAGAAATTTAGAAGTTCTTGTTTATGTTAATGGTAATTTTGTACCCAGACAGGATGCTAAAATTTCTGTATTTGATAGTGGTTTCTTGCTGGGCGATGGAGTATGGGAAGGTATAAGATTACATAACGGCAAATTATTATTTTTAGAAGAGCATTTGGAGAGATTATTTTGGGGTGCAAGCAAGATAGACATGGATTTGGGTAAGACATTAGGTCAACTCACAGACATATTGTACGATACAGTAATCAAAAATGAAATGTTCACTGGAGTTCATTTACGTTTAATAGTATCTCGCGGAATCAAGTCTACACCATACCAAGATCCTAGCTTCACAATAACTCCACCATCAATAGTTGTTATACCGGAATACAAGTTACCATCTCCTGATGTTCAAAAGACAGGTCTCAAGTTAGTCTCTGTTGATACCATCAGAGGAAGTGAAAACATTCAGGATCATCGAATCAACAGCTTGAGCAAGTTCAATTGTATTCAAGCATGTATAGAAGCTAAACGTAAAGGAGGAGATGAAGGTCTAATGTTAGATCCTCATGGTTATGTTTCAACTTGTAACTCAACCCATTTTTTTATGGTTAAATCTGGTGCAGTATGGACCTCTACTGGAAAATATTGTTTGGGTGGAATAACTAGACAAAATGTACTTGATTTGTGCAAGACTCATTCTATACCAGTATATGAGAAAAATTTTACACTTAGCGAAGTTTATGAAGCAGATGAAGCATTTGTTACAGGAACATTTGCAGGCATTATTCCAATTTATGAAATCGATGATCATGACATTAGTTTACTAGGTGAAAATTCTTTGGTTCAAACTTTACAAAATTATTATCATGAACTTATTGAGGCTGAAAGTAAGAAATGATTAGGATTGCTATGTGGTCAGGTCCACGCAATATTTCTACAGCATTGATGAGGTCATGGGAAAGTAGATCAGATACATTTGTTATTGATGAACCATTTTATGCTCATTATCTTAGTTTTACAAACGTTGATCATCCAGGTAGGGATGAAATTATTCAAAATGGAGAAACAGACCAAAGTGTAGTATCTAAAGGATTAATATCGGATATTGACGATTCTTGTTCAATTTATTTTCAAAAGCATATGACCCACCATATGATACCATCTGTGGATAGAGAATGGATGAAGGATGTAGTTAATTGTTTTTTAATTCGTGATCCAAAGGATATGATATTATCCTACACTAAAGTGAATTCAAACTTAAGCATGCATTTACTTGGATTAGAAGAGCAGTATGAGTTATTTAAATATGTTACTAAATTAAATGGACGAGCTCCACCTGTTGTTGATTCTAAAGACATATTATTAGATCCGAGGGAGACGCTCCGTTTGCTATGTGAAAAAATTGGTGTTGTTTTCTCTGAGGAAATGCTTAGTTGGTCTAAAGGTGTGCGTGATACGGACGGAATATGGGCAAAATATTGGTATGATAATGTCATTAATTCAACGGGTTTTAATATTTACAGGCAAAAAGATGACGATGTTCCAAGTAAATATTTAGGTTTGTATGACGAATGCATTAAAATCTATGATGAATTGGCGAAGTATAAAATAACATAAATTTAGCAATTAGTTAATTATACCCCATATTTGTTTTTACATCATGAGTGAGCAGGTAAAACTAGATCCCGAACCATGGGCTTACCACCTTCTTGGCTTGATTTCACCGGTCTTGGTAATATCAGGAAATCTACTAGGTGTTTATGAGCCAATTTATGCAGCCATGGGAGTTATTTTTATCTGGGTGGTTGGTCCGGTTTTAGATGTTCTTTTAGGAGAAACTAAAGTACCTCGTCCTCCCCGAGATTCTGGAACTCCTTTCGAAGTATTATTATGGGTCCATGGCATTTTGCAATTAGTAGTCATGGGGACCTTCTTTTGGTTTGCCTTTAACACAGGTCTCAATATTTGGCTAGTAGTAGGCGCTTTGTCAACAGGACTTAGTGCTGCAGCCTCAGCTATTGTTACAGCTCACGAATTAGGTCATACCAGACCGAGAAGTCCAAGTTGGTGGCTTTCCAGAGTTTTGTTATTTAGTGTGAATTATCTTCATTTCACAACTGAACACAACTACAACCATCACAGGTGGGTCGCTACAGACAAAGACCCAGCAAGTGCTACCGAAGATGAAAGTTTATGGCATTTTTGGATTAGAACTATTCCTGGTCAGTTTAAGTCGTCTGTAGAAATACATAACAGTAAAGGAAAGACTGGTTTTAACAATCCTTCTTACAGGGGGCTTATTTTACAAATAGTCACGTTATTAAGTTTGGCTTTGATTCCCGGATACTTGGGCTATTTCGACGGTATTCCTCTGGCAGTTGGCTGGATTATATCTTCAGCAATTTCAATTCTTACTCTTGAGTATGTAAATTACATAAGACACTGGGGGTTGCGCAGAGGTAAAGGGCGTTTCAAAGCAGAGCATGCTTGGAATACTGANGCTAGGTGGTCAAGATGGAGCCTTTTAGAATTGACTCGGCATTCAGACCATCATTTAGACGGCGGAGTACCATTCTGGAAGTTACGCCCTCTAACTGATACACCTACATTAAAATGGGGATACTATGCTTCTTGGTGGCCATGTGTTATAACTCCTATTTGGAGGAAAGTCATGACTCCTCGTTTAGCAAATTTTGACTAGTTACATTTATTATTAGGCATACAATGATTCAACATGGGAAAGGAAATTACCTTATCAAATGTCAATAAATATTTGAAAAAATTCAAGTCAGATCCTCAAGCTAGAATTTCGATGAATGCAGCTACTCGTACCGATGTACGTAGAGTTGCGATGAATTGGGAATCCTTTAGAGAAATAGATCACACTTTTTCAAACAAAGTGACTGGTGAAATGAAAGCAACGAGCCAAAAACGCAGCGGAAGATGTTGGGGTTTTGCAGGTCTTAATTTGTTACGTATTTATTTAGGACGCAAATATAAGATCAAAGACTTTGAATTCTCTCAAAATTATTTCATGTTTTATGATAAATTGGAAAAAGCCAATTATTTTTTAGAGAATATTATCGAAACTTCTGACAAGTCTACAGATTCCAGATTAATTATGCATTTGCTTGATAGTCCGATACAAGATGGAGGTCAGTGGGATATGTTTGTTAATTTGTTAATGAAATACGGCACTGTTCCAAAAAAGGTAATGGCAGAGAGCTATCACAGTAGTAATTCTGCTCAGATGAATAAGTTGATAACTAGAAAGCTGAGGGAATTTGCTAAAGATTTACGTACAGCAATTTCTAATGGAAAAAGCAAAAGTCAAGTATCTAAGATGAAAGACGAAATGTTGTCTAAAATATATCAAATGTTATGTATAAGTCTAGGAACACCGCCTGAAAAATTTGATTGGTCAATAAGAGATAAGAAGGATAAATTCCACAGATATACAGATTTAACCCCACAAACTTTTTTCAAAAAACACGTAGACACAGATTTGAACGATTTTGTCTGCTTAATTAATGATCCAAGGCCATTTACTGATTATAATAAGACATACACTGTAGATTATTTAGGAAATGTATACGGTGGTAATATCATTAGATATCTTAATCTAGAAAATGAAGAATTAAAAAAATATACTATCAAATCCATTAAAGCTGACGATCCTGTATGGTTTGGTTGTGATGTAGGCAAGTTTTTTACTCGACAATTCGGGGTTATGGACACGAGTTTATTTGAATTTGATAAATTCTACGGTACTTCATTTGGAATGTCAAAGTCTGAACGTTTGGAGTACGGCGATAGTGTGATGACACATGCAATGCTTTTCACGGGCGTTGATTTGAAAAACAATAAGCCTGTAAAGTGGAGAGTAGAGAATAGTTGGGGTCCCGATCACGGTGAAAAAGGTTTTGACATCATGACTGATCCTTGGTTTGATCAATTTATGTATGAAGTTGTTATTCACAAAAAGCATTTAACTAAAAAATTGATGGATATGTATAAAGCCGAACCAATTAGTTTGCCTCCATGGGATCCTATGGGTTCATTAGCAAAATAAGTTGTTTCTTATTTGAAAACACATTGAATTAAGCTGAAACAGTAGATATCTTTATAGACTCTGTTCTATCAAAAGGAGTACTATGAGCTATGTCAAAGAAGCATTTGATAGAGTTAAGCTTAGAGACCCAGATCAACCAGAATTTCATCAAGCTGTTTGGGAAGTGTTAGAAACCCTTGAACCTGTTTTTGATAAGCATCCAGAATACAAGGATGCGAATATACTAGAAAGACTAACAGAGCCAGAAAGAGTCATTTCTTTCCGCGTTCCTTGGGTTGACGACAATGGTAATGTTCAAGTTAATAGAGGTATGAGAGTTGAGTTTAACAGTGCTATAGGACCTTACAAAGGTGGATTAAGATTCCATCCAAGTGTAAATATTGGAATTATCAAATTCTTAGGGTTTGAACAAATTTTGAAGAATGCTCTAACAACTAGACCTATCGGTGGTGGTAAAGGAGGTAGTGATTTTGATCCTAAAGGTAAATCCGATATGGAAGTGATGAGATTTTGTCAGTCTTTTATGTCAGAACTTTATCGCCATATTGGTGCTAACGTGGATGTTCCTGCAGGGGATATCGGTGTAGGTGGCAGAGAAATTGGTTATATGTTTGGACAGTACAAAAAACTCACAGGTAAGTGGGAAGGTGTTCTTACTGGAAAAGGATATGGATGGGGTGGCTCATTAATTAGGCCAGAAGCTACTGGCTACGGACAAGTTTACTTTCTCAGAGAAATGCTTGCTTCCAAGGGAGAAACTATTGAAGGTAAAGCCTGCGCAATTTCAGGTAGTGGTAATGTAGCTCAGTATTGTGCTCAAAAAGTTTTAGGCTATGGTGGAAAGGTAATTACTATGTCTGATTCTGGTGGTTACATATTTGATAAAGATGGAATTGATGAGTCTAAGTTAGATTGGATTATGGATCTTAAGAATAACCGAAGAGGAAGAATCAAGGAATATGTCAAAGAGTACCCTGGAGCAGTTTACCGCGAAGGAGAGCGCCCTTGGGGAGAAGTTTGTGACGTTGCTTTACCAAGCGCTACACAGAATGAGATTGAGGTTAAAGGTGCTACTAACTTAGTTAAGAATGGATGCATGGCAATTTCTGAAGGAGCAAATATGCCAACATCTCCAGAAGCTTACACTATATTGAGCGATGCTGGAGTATTATTTGGTCCAGCTAAGGCAGCTAACGCTGGAGGCGTTGCAGTATCTGCTCTTGAGATGTCACAAAATGCATCATTTGACGAGTGGACTAGCAAAAAAGTTGATTCTAAATTAGATCAAATAATGACAGGAATACACAAGCAGTGTGCAGATGCAGCTGAAGAATATAATCAAAAAGGTAATCTTGTCGTTGGTGCTAATATTGCTGGTTTCATTAAAGTTGCAGAAGCAATGCTTGATCAGGGCGTTGTGTGAAACAAAAAGCTACAATAGCGTTATTCATAGTTACAATAATTTGGGGATGTACTTTCCTATGGCTGAAAAGAGCATTAGACAGTGCTGAATCTGTTTCTTCATCTCAAACCAATGTAGTATCTACACTTTTCGTCACACTAAGATTTGGCTTAACCTTGCCTTTATTCCTTTATTTTACGCCTAGTATTAGGAAAAATTTGGGAGATTATCGTTCTTGGTACGACGGTTCTATACTTGCATTCTTTATGTTAGGTGGTTTTGTATTTCAGATGATAGGGCTTGAGGGAATATCACCTGCCGTTTCTGCTTTTTTGACAAGTTTATATGTGATATTTACAGCTTTGATACTAGCTTACTTGGCAGGAAGATTCCAAAGTAAAAGTTTACTTTTTGGAGTTTTACTGGCTACTTTTGGAGCTGGTTATATTCAAGGACCTCCTGAGCTGCATTACGATATTGCTGAATGGTTAACAATTCTCTGCGCACTAATGTTTGCAGGTCACATAATTTTTACAGACATAATCACAAAGCGTATTGATCCAATGACTGTAACCTTTACTTCTATTGCGATTTCAACATTAATGGCACTTTTCTTACTTAATTATTTCATGTTTGTTAATGATTCAACTATCAATGTGTACACTTTGATTATCAAAAGCGATTTTCTCGTTCCACTTTTGCTATCTTCTTTTTTTGGAACCTACGTAGCACTTTCACTGGTAAATTATTATCAGAAATATATAGATCCAGTTCGTGCAGCTATTCTCTATGCTCTAGAGCCAGTGTGGGCAACTATATTTGCTGTGGGAACTGGCGTTACTGAATTTAACTTTTGGCTCCTTATTGGAGGTTCCTGTTTGCTTGTTGGTAATTTAATCGCCGAATTAGGAAATCAGAGCGAATCTGAATAACGTTTCGAAACTTCGGCCCAATTAACTACATTGAAGAATGCAGAAATGTAGTCAGCTCTCAAATTTTGATAATTAAGGTAATATGCATGTTCCCAAACATCTATTCCTAGAATAGGGGTCAATCCACATCCTCCATATTTGGAACTCATAATAGGATTATCTTGATTCGCAGTTGAACATATTTCTAGTTTGCCCTTGTTAGAGCATAACCATGCCCATCCTGAGCCAAATCTAGTCATCCCAGCATTTTGGAATTTAGCCTTGAAATCGTCAAGTGAACCAAATGCGTCTAGTAATGCTGCGTTTAGTTCAGGACTCATTTCGCCATTTACAGGCCCCATTACTTCCCAAAACAAGGAATGGTTGTAGTGTCCTCCTCCGTGATTTCTTACAGCTCCGCGCTGAGCTTCAGGAACTGAATCTAAGTCAGTTATTAATTCTTCAACGGTTTTTCCTTCGATTCCAGCAGCCTCGACAGCTCCGTTTAGCATGTTGACATATGCTGCATGGTGCTTATCGTGATGTATTCGCATAGTTTCTTCATCTATGTATGGTTCTAATGCGCTGTAGTCGTATGGTAAATCTGGTACTTCAAATGACATATTGTACTTATTAGGTGCTCAATAATAAAGTATTCTATATCTTCCAAGTTTGTTCTGTATCTTTCATTAGCAGTCTAGTTGGATAAGCTAAGTTGACACCTTGTTCTTCAAATTGTTTTAGAATTTCTTTGACATAGTACGATTTAGTTGATCTCATTAAAGGAGCATTAGGAACATAATATCTAATTTCCATTATAACTTCCTGATCACCAAAATCTCTCAATACAATTTGCGGAGGTCTGGGTTTTTCTTGGCAAATATTTTCATTGCTTTTAGCAATGTCAGTTACTATTTTTTCTCCTTTGGTCACGTTTTCCCATGTAGGTACCAATCCTAACCTAATTCTTACACGCAGATTTTTGTCGGATTTATGATTGAAATTTGCAATAACATCGCGAGTGAAAAGTTTGTTTGGCACAGACATTAACACCCCGTCAGTTGAACGAACTCGAGTAGTTCTAAGTCCGACCTCGGTAACGTCACCCCAGCTTGAGTAAAGGCTTCCAATTTTCTTAGGAAGTAAAATTCTGTCACCTTCTCTAAACGGTCTATCAATCATTAGGAACAGACCCGCAATTATATTTTCGATTGTATCTTGAGCAGCGAATGCCATTGCCAAGCCTACAATACCTAAAGCTGCAATAATTCCAGTTACATTTATTCCGAGTGCATTAGCTGCAACTAAGAACACGTATAGCCATAATGCAGTGCTTATTATTCGGTAAAGAAAATTTTCAACTCCAGAATCGACATAATCGTACTTGCTCATCAATCTCTTGACGATTCTTAAGACGTAACTTACAAGAGGTCCACCGATCAAGATAGTCAATAAAGCAGTAACTGGCCCGAATTCTATTATCTGAGTTCCACATGCAATTGTAGGTTCTAAGTCATTCGGGAAATTTTCCAAACATGTCATAATTTCTCCTCATTATAGCAGTATAAAACATCTTTGCTAAGCAGGTCTTTAAATTATACGGTCCAATAAAGTTTCATGAGCATGTCCAATTACAGGAAAGATTTTCCTTTGATGAATAAGGATGATTCTCCAATATATTTGGATAGTGCTTGTATGACACTCAGACCTCAGCAAGTTATTGATGCAATAACTGAGTACTACACAGATTACCCAGCATGTGGGGGGCGTTCAGTTCATAAGCTTAGTTGGCAAGTAACTGAAAAATTTGAAATGGCACGTGATAGCCTGAGAAAATTTGTCGGGGCCGAGCAACCTTCTGAAATTGTTTTTACCAAAAATGCTACTGAAGGAATGAACATTGTAGCGAACGGTTTGAGATTAAAGAAAGGAGATCATGTTCTTACCTCAGATAAAGAACACAATGCCAATGTGGTTCCTTGGCATCACTTATCAAAATACAATGGTATCAAGTATGATGTCCTTGAACCTAAAGACAACTATTTTTTTGATTTGGAGGCACTAAAAGAATCTATCACCTCGAATACTAAAATTTTCAGTTTCGTTCATACTTCTAATTTAGATGGGCATACAAACCCAGCTAAGGAAATAGTAGAGATATGTCATGATCAGGGTGTAAAAGTATTGATGGACATAGCTCAATCTGCAGCTCATAAAGAGATTGATGTGGTAGATTTAGATGTTGATTTTGCTGCAGCTAGTGCTCATAAGTTTTGTGGACCTAGTGGTATGGGTTTTCTTTATGGTAAATATGATTCCTTGTCATCA